>Ga0265314_10000032_pt1 | contig 259870 bp, 207 predicted proteins | sample 4126metaG_FD_203106 | JGI IMG/M metagenome (GOLD analysis project Ga0265314, IMG submission 203106) | Rhizosphere microbial communities from Carex aquatilis grown in University of Washington, Seatle, WA, United States - 4-1-26 metaG | ecosystem: Host-associated > Plants > Roots > Rhizosphere... | reverse complement strand
ATTTCTGGATCGCGAGTGCCGGTCTCTTCGATCGCCAATTCGTAATTATTCACTGCCAGTCGGTGTTGCTTGACCGACTCGAAGCAAACGCCGAGATAAAAGAGCACCATTCCTTTCCGTTTCAAATCGCCCCGGGCCTCTTGAAACGCTTTGATCGCCTCCGGAAAGTTCTTCGCCTTGTACAGCCGCAGGCCCAACTCAGTGCGGTAGCCCAAGTTGTTGGGGTAACGGTCGCATCGGGCGCGATAGACTTCGAGCTCTTTGGCGTTCAGTTCGGCCTTCATGTCTTGTACCAGCTTGACGGCCTCGTCGGTCTTTTCAGCCAAGGCCCGCTTCTCGGCGATGGCCACTTGCTTGCGTGCTCCCTTGAGTTGGATGTCTTCCAGGCGCTCGCGCATATCGGTGCTGCCGCCCGAGGCCGCTAGCGCACGCTCCAACACCTTCTCGGCCTCGGCGAACCTCTCCTCTTTGAGGTACAGGTCGGCCAGTTCGAGGTACAGCGACATATTCGCAGGATCTTTGGCGAGTCGCCGTTCGAGCTGCTGTTCAGGCGCCGCTCGCGGGCCGGCCGTACCCTGCCGCTCGGCCTGGGCCTGCTTGTCGGCCATGACTTCGGTGCTCGAAACGGCCGTATCGTAGCGCCCCTTCTCGATCGTCCTTTCGGTGGTCATGGCGGGAATCGCCTTCTGGGCCTCTTCGTCGTTGGGCTTTGCTTGCAACACGCGGGTCCAACAGCCGATGGCCTTGTCGTATGCGCCCTGCCGGCCCAAGGCCCGGGCCAAAACGCGATTGGTCTCGGGATCGCGCATGTCGCCGTCGACCGCGGACGAAAGGTAGATAATCTGGCACTCGTCGTAGCCCAGTTGCTCGCAGGCCTGGGCGATGTCGGCCAACATCGACGCATCCCACGGATTGAGCTTGAGCATCTCCAGGCCGCTGGTGATGACCGACTTCCAGTCTTTCTTTCGCGCCGAGTTCTTGACCGAAGTCTTGATCGCCGCGCCGCGGACGGAGGCCAGTTTCGCGCCGGTCTTGTTGTTGTTATACTTCTTGTGCAGGTTGCCGATGAAACTCCCGACGTAAATCGGGTTACTCGGATCGCCCACGACGCACTGCGTGAACATCTGGTCCGCGTAATCGAAATTGCCCTGGGCCGAGCTCTTGCTGCCGTGCTCGAAACATTGTTGCAGCATCCGCCGCTTGGCGGGTGGGATCGGTTCGCGCGGTGGGGGTCCAGTATCGTCTGCCATTGCTTTATTCTAACAACGCCGCGCACCATTACAACGCACCCTGCATTGACATGCCGAACGCTCGAACGACCACCGGCAAGGTGTACCTCGTGGGCGCGGGACCGGGCGACCCAGGCCTGATCACGCTCCGCGGAGTCGAGTGCTTGCGCCGCGCCGATGTCGTGCTTTACGATTACCTGGTGAATCCGAGGATTCTCGAACACGTCCGCACCGGTGCCGAATCGGTCTGCCTCGGCCGCCATGGACACACTCCTGTTTTGCCCCAGAGCGAAATCAACGAGCGGCTCGTACGTGAAGCCCGTGCCGGCAAGACCGTGGTACGGCTCAAAGCGGGCGATCCGGCCATTTTCGCCCACCTCGCCGAGGAGATCGAGGCCCTCGCCGCCGCGGAAATCGCCGTCGAAATCGTGCCCGGCATCACTGCCGCGTTGGCCTGCGGCAGCTACGCCGGCATCCCACTCACACAACGCGACGCGGCTTCGGCGGTGGCTCTCGTCACTGGGCAAGAGCATGCTGAAAAACACTCGCCCGCGCTCGACTACCGCGGGCTGGCAAGTTTTCCCGGTACGCTGGTGTTCTACATGGGGGTCACGTCGGCTCTCCATTGGACGAGAGCCCTGATGGACGGCGGGAAGCCGGCCGGCACTCCCGCCTCGATCGTGCGCCGCTGTTCCTGGCCCGACCAGGTGACCGTCCGCACGACACTCGAGCGCGTGGCCGTCGAAATCGCGCAGCGGCAGCTCCGCCCACCAGTGCTTGTGGTCGTCGGCGAGGTAGCGGCCCTTCAAACCGGCGCAAACTGGTTCACTCACCGGCCGCTGTTCGATGTTCGCGTGATGGTTACCCGCCCGCTGATGCACGCAGAAGCGCTCCATGAGCGGCTGCGAGAATTGGGCGCCGACGTGCTGGTGCAGCCGGCGATCGAGATCATGGCACCCGACGATTGGGGACCGCTTGATCGGGCCCTGGCGCGGTTGGCTGAATTCGACTGGCTTGTTTTTTCCAGCGCCAACGGTGTTTGCTACCTGCTCGATCGGCTCTACCAACGGTACGGCGACCTGCGTCGGCTGGGCTCGCTGAAACTGGCGGCGATCGGGCCTGGCACGGCCGAAGCCTTGGCCGGCTACAAGCTGCGGCCCGACGTCGTGCCCGACGAGTTCCGTGCCGAGGCGCTCGCCGAAGCCCTAGCCGGCGGAGCGGCGGGCCGGCGGTTTCTCTTGGCCCGTGCGAGCCGCGGGCGCGAGGTGCTGGCCGAGCAATTGTGCGCGGCCGGCGGTGAGGTCGAGCAAGTCGTGGTGTATCGCAGCCGCGATGTCACTGCGCCCGACCCGGAGATCGCCACGGCGCTGGCGGCCGGCAGAATCGACTGGGTGACGGTCACCAGTTCGGCAATTGCCCGCTCGCTGGCGGCGATGTTCGGCGACCAGCTCCGAAGGGCCAGGCTGGCCAGCATCAGCCCCGTTACCAGCGGCACATTGCGCGAGCTTGGCTTCGAACCGGCGGTCGAGGCGACTGAGTTTACGATGGTGGGGATCGTTGAGGCGATCGTGAGGGGCCTCGATTGAGAACGAAGTGTTTTCAATCCGCCGGTGAATGTTGGAGCACGTCATCGCGGCACGCGAACAGCACCGGCGTGCCGCCGGTGTGGACAAATACCACCGGCTGATCGCTCGGCAATCGCCCCTGCCGCACATCGTCGATCAGGGCCGCCATGGCTTTGGCGGTGTAAACCGGGTCGAGCAGAATTCCTTCGGTGCGGGCCAACAGATCGAGCGCCTCACGCCCGCCTACCGAAGCCTCACCATAACCGTCGCCAATGTAATCGTAGCTGGTTTCGACATCGGCGGTTTCGACACAGGCGGGCAGCCCGATGAGCGCCGCGGCGCGATTGGCGGTGGCGGCCAGGTCCTGGGCGTGGTCCCATCCCCAGTTGATTGGCGCGATGATCTTGAGCGCCGGCTCGAAGCCCAGAACCGCTTTGCCCAGCAACAAACCCGATCCGGTTGAGCCGGCTGAAGCAACGTAGACAGCGCTGGGCGCATCCCTACGTTCGGCGAGCTGCTCGGCGATCTCGGCGAGGCAGAGCGCGTAGCTCACGGCGGCTAGCGGCTTGACCGTTTCATTTTCCCAACTGTAGACGCGTCGCCCCTCGCCGCGCAGCTTCGCGGCCTTTGCCGAGAGGTACTCGTATAGCTTTGGGCCGATGGGGAAATCGACGATTTCGACCTGGGCCCCCAGCAAATGGTCGAGCAGCAGGTTGCCTTGCACCTCGGCCGAATGTGTTCCGCGGCCCAGGATCAAGCGGCATTCCAACCCCAGCTTGGCGCAGGCGGCGGCCGTCTGGCGGCAATTGTTCGACTGGACTCCAGCGCCCCAAACGACGATTTCGGCCCCTTGCGCCACGGCCTGGCCCATGAGGAATTCGTTGTGCCGCGCTTTGTTGCCGCCGAAGGCCAGCCCAGTGCAATCGTCGCGTTTGATCAGCACCCGCGGCCCGCCCAGGGCCGCCGAAAACCGAGGCAATTCCTCCAAAGGCGTCGGCAAATGAGCCAATTCGACGCGCGGCAGCCGTTCGATATGCTGACGCAATTCCTTCGTGCCCATGGCCGGGCGGACGGTGCTCATGGTTCGAGTTTCTCCAACGCGAATAGGTGCGGGCGAATGACGTTACCAGAATAACGTCTCGCCGAGGGAATGGCTACGCGGGGCAGGTTCCCAAGGTGCCATTTTCCATCCTACACGTCAATCGAGATCTGCTAGCGCGCATCGCCGCGAGGCATGCTCAAAGACGACTAATTCCGCACCGTTGTTCGCGCCCGGAGGGGCGGTATATTGATACAGATTATGCGTGGCGAGGATTCTCCATAATGCCGATTTCAGCTTGGCCAAGGCGTTGGACAGCGCTCCGGCGAGCGTGCGAATACCGCAACGCCACCGGTCGTTGGGCGGCGGGTGCCGGCAAACCTCCACGGTTTGAAATTGCCCCACCAGCGACACAGCACGAGATCGAAGCCGTGGAGGCAAAATTGGGAACCCGGATCCCATCGAGCTTCCGAAAGGTACTCTTGGACTATTCAAGTGCCACATGTATCGAATGGGCGCTGCCAAAGGGCCGAGTGATGCCGGAAGTGTTTCGAAAGATTTGGTCGGGAGAGTGTCGATGGAATTTGGCGTTGCTGCCTGCGTTACAATACACCTATCGACAATGTTTAGAGGTTTTCACCGACCCGACCGACAAGTACGACGGACCTTGGCAGAACAAGTTCCCAGTGCTTGAAGTTGGCAACGGTGATATGCTCGGCATCGACTTGAGCAACGCCGAGCATAATCCCGTCGTGTACCTCAGTCATGAAGGCGACGATTCTGTCCATGGGTTTTGGCTGGGACGAGATTTTGAAGATTATGTCGATCGGCTCACTATGCTGGGCTCCGTTGGGGCCGAGGACTGGCAGATACTGCCATTCGTTTCTGGGCCGCGTTCCCTTTTAGAAACGAATAGTGCCAACGCACGACACTGGCGCGAGTGGTTCGGCCTTCAATTGCCGGCCGGCGACGTATGACCAATGGCTGCAGTAGAGGGTGGCGCCATCGTGGTTCCACTACTTCGAGTAGCCGTCGACGCGAACGGCCCCGGCTCATCGGCGGGGCCGCGCGTAGTTTACAACAACCGAATTGCTGACCGCATCAGGCGAACAGCGAACCGACGACGTTCCCCTTAACCAGCTCGCGTGGCTGGTTGAGGTGGTTGTAAACGATCGTGTTCGGGTCGATGCCGCAGGCGTGGTACAGCGTGGCAAGAATGTCGGTCGGATGGACCGGATTCTCGACCGGGGCCGAACCGGTTGCGTCGCTCTTGCCGTAAACGAACCCGCGCTTGGCGCCGGCGCCGGCCACGACGGCCGTGTAGCAATAGGGCCAGTGGTCGCGGCCGTCGTCGGTATTCGAGTTGCCCGAGGTGCTTACGCCGCGCTTCGGGCTGCGTCCGAACTCGCCAATCGCCACCACCAGCGTTTCATCAAGCAGGCCGCGCTGGTCGAGATCGGCGATCAGGCCCGACAGGCCCGCGTCCAAGAGCGGCCCGGCCTGAGTCTTCATCCGGGTCGACAACCCGGTGTGAACGTCGAATGAGTGATTGTCGGAATTGGCCACCTTAGGCCAGTTGATTTCGACGAACCGAGTCCCGGCTTCGACCAGCCGGCGGGCCAACAAGCAGCTTTGGCCGAAGGTGTTCGTGCCGTACATCGCTTTGGTCTCGGCGGATTCTTTGCCAAGGTCAAAGGCTTCGCGGGCGCGGCCCGAAATCACCAGGCTCAGTGCCTTGTCGTAGTATTCGTCGAGATCGTACTTGGCCGTCGCCTTTTCGATGGCCGGCATCCCGTCTTTGATCACGTCGCGCAAACGGGCACGGCGCTCGAGACGGGCCGACGAGACTTCAGGCCGCAATTGCAAGTCTTCGACCTTGATCCGTGACATCTTGTCCATGTCGAGGTCGTCGCCGGCCGGATAGAGGTAGTAGGGGTCGTACGCGCGGCCCAGAAAGCCCGCCGTGCCCGCCTTCCCCACGACGTTGCTCTCCTGCATCGGCCGGGGCATCATCACGAAGGGGAGCATCGGCACGGTGGTCGGCTTGAGACGCACCACATTCGAACCGACGTTGGGGTAATCCTTGGGGCTCGGCGGCTCGAGTTGGCCGGAGGGGCTGACCTTGTCGGCGGTGTAGCCCGTGAGCAACTGGTAATGAGCCGCCGTGTGGTTGAACAAGCCGACCGGCGTATAGCTCATCGAGCGGATCAACGTCAACTTGTCGGTCACCGAGGCGAGCTTCGGCAACAATTCGGTGAACTGCACGCCTGGCGTCTTGGTGTCGATCGGGTTGAACATGCTTTTGACGTTGTCAGGCACGTTGGCCTTAGGGTCCCACAGGTCCAGATGGCTGGGACCACCCTGGAGGAAAACCAGGATCACGCTTTTTGCCTTGTTCCAGCCCGGCCCGCCCGTGGCGCCTTCAGCCGCTGAAATGGATTGGAGCTTGATGAGGCTGGCCAGTGACACGCCCAGGGCCGCCGAGCCTCCCACCCGCATCAATTCGCGGCGCGTTACTCCGTCACACGTGTCTTTGGATGTTCTTCCAGGAATCACGAGCATGGCGGTCGTCTCCGAAGAAAAAAGCGGGGAGGGTATGCGGTGGGCCGGAAAGCTGCCTGTACTATAGTTGTCGGCATGCGGCCTTGTCAATCTTACCGTCATGCGGTCATCATCGAGCCGAGAACGTGCCGTCTGCTCTTGGGTTCGTCAGGCACCCTTGAATACCTGGCCCTCAACGGTCAGGCTGGGTAGCCTGTCTTGGATCGATGAGGAAAACGACAACATGCCCGACGAGCAGGGAACAGTACTGATTCTTGGCGCGGGCATCAACGGCGCGGCGCTCGCTCGTGAACTGGTACTGGGAGGGATCTCCGTCGTTGTGGTCGATACGGGCGATCTGGCGAGTGGGTCGACCTCGTACTCGTCGCGTCTGATCCACGGCGGCTTGCGCTACCTTGAATATGGCGAGTTCGACCTGGTGCGTGAGTCGCTGGCCGAACGAACCCGACTACTCCGCCAGGCGCCCCACCTAGTCCGCCCGCTCAAGCTCTATATTCCCGTCTCGAACCGCCTGGGAGGGCTGCGCAAATCTGTGGGCCGCTTCTTCGGCTGGAATGCTCGCGGCGCGAGGCGGCCTGGGCCGCCTCGCGGGCTGTGGCTGGTACGCGCGGGGCTTGCGCTCTACGACCGTTACGCTCACGATCCTTTGTTGCCCCGGCACGGTACCTCCACGGTCGCCGAGGGGCGCGATGTGCGCGTCTCGCGCGACCGTTACCGCTGGCTTTGCTCGTACTACGACGCGCAAGTCATGTTCCCAGAGCGATTCGTGGTCGATCTCTTGGACGATGCTTGCCGGGCAGCTGGCGCGACCGGGGCCACGTTTCGCCTTTACACCTACCACCGCGCCACTTTGGACGGCCGCACTGCGACAGTCCGGGCAGTGGGAAATGACCTGCTTGTCGCGACGTTTGAAACGACGGCCGTCGTCAATGCGACCGGCGCATGGGTCGATCGGACGCTACGGCAATTGAACGTGAATTGGCGAAATCTGATGGGAGGGACGAAGGGGAGCCACCTGGTCACGGCGAACCCCCGGCTTCGCGCGGCGCTGGGCGGCCACGGGCTTTACGCCGAGGCCGAAGACGGCCGGCCCGTATTCATCCTGCCCTTCGGCGACGCTTCGCTGATCGGAACCACCGACATTCCTTTCGAGGGCGATCCGGCCGAGGCCCTGGCCTCGCAGCAGGAGTTGGAGTACCTGATCCACACGGTGAACGCGATCGTACCCGACGTGGACCTCACGGCGGGCGATATCGACTTGCACTATTGCGGTGTGCGACCACTGCCTCGCGCTGACCGATCGACTCCGGCCGAGATCACGCGTCGTCATTGGCTCGAAGAGCACACAGGCAGCCAACACACAAGCAGCGAGGTACCGCTCTATTCGGTGATCGGCGGCAAGCTGACGACCTGCCGGTCGCTGGCCGAACAAGCAGCCAGCACAATCCGCGCACGGCTTGGCCTGCCAATGGTAGTCGTCAGCCGTGATCGTCCATTGCCGGGCGGCACCGACTATCCTGCAGATCCTGTTGCCTTGGAGGCCGAATTGCGGCGGTTGGCGACGGCACACGGGCTTGCAGTCGACCAGGTGCGGGCCGTTTGGGCAATGCGCGGAACACGGGCCGCGTACATCCTGGCCGAAGGCCCCATCGACGAGGCAGGTAAAGCGAATCTGGCCGGCACTCACCTCCCGATCGCGTTCGTCCGTTGGGTCATTCGCCACGAATGGGTCTGGCGCCTGGGCGACCTGGTCGAGCGGAGGCTGATGTTGCTTTACGATCCGCAGTTGTCCGAGGCCTGCTTGCGGACGTTAGCGGCGTTGCTGGTCGAGGAGGGCTTGCTCGCCGCCGATGGGGTCGATAGCGAAGTCGCGCGTACGATTAAGCGGCTGGAAACACATTTCGGCAAACGGCTGTCGAACGACATACGGACGTGACGAGCGACCGCCAAGCGCATTTCATTCCACGTCGACGATGAAGAACGTGTCAGACCCGTCCTCGACTTCGCCGTTGCGAATGACAAGGGGGAGCACGTGGCGGCCGGGCGCTGCGTCACGCAATACTTCCACCTCGACTTCCCGCCGCGCGGTGCCTTCCGCTGTAACGGTGATCTCGCCACGAGTACCGGTGAGGACACCGCGGCCATCGAGTTCGAAGCCAAGCGTCTCTTCGATTTGCGTCGGGTTAAACGCTACGATGGCCATTTGAATTCGTTCTCCGGGCCGCGCCGAAACCAAGAGCGGCTCGACGCGAACTCGCTGCGGATCCCAGTCGCGGCGATAGTGGCCACTCGGGCTCACGCGATCGGCGGCGCGCGCGGCGTCTTGTGCCCAGCGGACGCGGCGGGCAAAATCTTCACGGTTGAATTCGAACGCGCCGCCGTGCTCGGCCAAGACCCAATCGGGAGCGGCATCGAGCACTTGCCGCGCGCTGGCCGCGTAGCCGTCGGGCCACGCCCGGTTGCGGCCCGACCAGCCGCCGCTGCCACTGAACTGATCGGCGTGAAAGAAGTTGTCGGCCGTGAAGAAACAGCGCTTGCCGTCGATCGTGCTCTCGACACCCATCGTAAACTCCGTCTGGCCGGGCAGGTGATGGATCTTGAACTCATACTCACGCCAGCGGACGATTTCGCCGTCGTTGAGACGCCGGTCGGTGCGGACCGGCCGCGCGTCGAGGTAGGGGGCCAGATAGCGATACGGCCGGCCGATCGGCTCGGCAACTTGAGCCAGCGTCCAAAGCTGGAAAGAGTCGCGCTCCGGCAGCAGGTAGACCCCTTTGTAATGATCGTTGTGGGCGTGGCTGATCATCACGCGTTCCACGTCGCCCAGTCGCCGTTCTTGTTGTAACGCGCGAACTTGCGCGGCGATCCGCGGTCCGTAGGGATCGACCAATAAGAGCGCTCCGTCCCTTGAAGCCAAGGCGTAGGTGTTACCGGTCAGGAACAGGTTTGGCGAAAGCCGCGACCACGGTTCGTCGCCGGCGGTTGCAACTTGACGCATTGCCAGAAAGGCGTAATTCGGCAAGTCTACCGTCCTCGATTTGGTAAAATCCTCAAAGCTCTTGAGCGCCGCCGCGGCCAACAGCTCGCTCGCAGTCTGCGTGAGCGTCGCTCGAACGTCGTCGCTGTGCGGCGGGCCGTGCTCCGGGCAGACCAATTGCGGATCGAGTCCGGCGATTCGTTCGAGCGATTCCGCGGCCGCCTTCAGGCCATCGCCTGTCCAATGCTCCCAGTCGGTGGTGTAGGGCGACCAGATTCTGCCAGGTGCGCAAAACGCATCGCCGCAGAATACGACCCTTGCCGAGCCTCCATCGCGTTTAGCGACGTAGGCCAGGGAATCGCGGCTGTGGCCTGGCGTGGCGACGACTCGTAGCTGCCAAGAACGCCAGCGCAGCTCAGTCCCGTCATCGAGCGAGCAGTCGATGCCGTCGATGCCGAGGGGGTGGACGAGATAAACCCATTCGTTGAATGTACGCTCTTTGAGATCAGGTTCACGGCCGACGGCGGGTACGGGGACCGCCTTGCGCCAGAACTGGGCGACACCCTCGGCGGTGAGCCACGGTGCTGCGGCTTTGGGCGCGCGTACCGAAACACCGGCACGGGCCAGGCTCGCGGCCTGGGCGCTTGTATCGCGATGGTGGTGCGTGAGCAGTACCAGCTCAAGCCGCTTGACTCCATTTCGCTTCAGCGATTTCAGGTCCGCGCCGCGGGGTGCGCCGATCCAAATTGCCGCGTCGCCATCGACGAGCGCATAAGCGCACGGCGAGCCCGACGAGCACCAGACGTCGTCGACCACTTTGGTCCAGGCACCCGCCGCGTGTAAATCGCCCACCACACCAAAGACGCAAGCGAGGAAAAACACTGCCGTGAGACGCATCTTCGGTCGCTTAGGAGATCGGTGCATGTTCCGCGCCGCTCAACCGAAACCAGGCTACGCGGGACCGGCCGTAGTGGGGCTCAATGGCTCGAAGGTGGCGACGTGCAACAATGAGCAGATGCGGAACTCAGCCGGCACGCCTTCGTCCGTCTCATCGATGCCCACGAGCATATCGGTCTTGGTCAACCAAGCCATCTCTGGATGTCGAACATCGTACATCTGCCCGCTCGACATTACGAGCCGAAAGGGCCGGAACGGTCGTTGCGCCAAGAGCTCACGGAAGGTTTGCAACGTCATATTCGCAAATATACCTGCGCGCACGGCGAATGTCGATTGCCTGCCGAAAACACTTGGCGGAACTGCACACCCGCGTTATGCAGAAGCGGCCCGCTTGATAGAGACTTCGACTCGCGAGCGGACCTACATCCACTCCTTGATCACTCGTCCCTCGTTGAGCCGCATGGGGCGACCGTCGGGAGTGTAGTGGATCGAGTCGAGCGGAATTCCGATTTTCGTATACACCGTCGCCGCCAGGTCCTCGGTGAGGTATTCGTCGGCGGTCGGGTGGCCACCTTCGCCGTCGGTGCGGCCAACCACCGTACCGCCCGGCACGCCAGCTCCGGCGGCCAGGATAAAGCCGGCGGTCGACCAATGGTCGCGCCCGCTGGCAGAGTTGATCTTGGGAGTGCGGCCGAAGTCGGTGAGCCACAGGACGAGCGTCGTCGAAAGCAAACCGTGCGCCTCCAAATCCGCGAGTAGCTCAGGCAGCGCTTGGTCGACCGGCGGCACGAGCCGCTGCTTGAGCGAATCGAAGTTGTTTTGGTGCGTGTCCCAGCCGCCGTCGGTAACCGTGACGAAACGCACGCCCGACTGAATCATGCGGCGCGCCAAAAGGCAGCTCTGCCCAAAGCGGCCTCGGCCGTAACGATCGCGCACACGCGGGTCTTCTTCGTCGATCTCGAAGGCCAGCTTGGTCTCGGGGGCTGTGATCATCGCCAGCGCCGTCTTGTAGTGCTCGTCGAGCGCATCGTACGCGGCCGGCTGCGCGTCGAGTTTGCGCTGCAAGTCGTCGACGGCACCCAGCATCCGGCGGCGGCGGTCGAGACGAACAGTATCGACGCCGCGCGGCATTGTGATGTCGCGGACGGCGAACGACTCCGCATTCGGATCGGCCAATTGCTCGAAGGCCGCGTGCTCCTGGCCTAGATAGCCGGGCGTGCCGCCGCCAAACCGCCTGTCGATGGAACCGCCCAACTGCACGAAGGGAGGCATCGCCGTCTTAAAACCCAATTCGCGGCTGACTACCGAACCGTAGCAGGGGTGCGTCACGGCCGGGTTGAACTGGTGGCCCGACATCACATATTGATCGGCGGTGCCGTGGCTGCCGTTGCGTGGGTTCCAACTCCGCAACAGCGAAAACCGCCGCAGTTCTTTAGCCAGCCGTGGTACGACCTCCGTGAAATGTACGCCCGGCACGGCGGTGTCAATCAATTGGTACGGCCCGCGAACATTTACCGGCGCCTCGGGCTTGGGATCGAACGTATCGTGATGGCTGGTGCCCCCTTGTGTCCAGATCAGGATGCAGTTGACACCTGGCGATGTCGGGCTTGGGCTGGCACCGGCCCTGCGAGCGGAGAGCAACGTCGGCAGCGAAAGCCCTAGCCCGGCCAACGTGCCAATTTGCAGGAAATCACGGCGACGTACGCCCTTGCAATCCCGCGTCGTGCCCGTCAACAAGTTCAGCATCGTTCGACCTCCTGGAAGTCCGCAGTCCCGATGGAGAGGATCAACGCATTGGCATTAGTTTATGGGATTGGCGGAGCGAATCAATACCATCACGACCATATCGCCTTGGCCTCGGCGCGGATGCGCTTGCGCACCAAGACGGATTCGGTCAATTTGACTTCGTCGTTAAACTCCAGCGCCGCGGCGACACGGCGATGAAAACACCCCTTCAAGCCCTTGGGCAGGAACCGCGTAAGCTGAGCGTAGCCAAATTGGTCGCTGAAGCCGCCTCGGTAGGCGTGATAGTAACGTTGGGGGAAACAGACGTAGAGCCAGTCCTTGGCCCGCGTCAAAGCGACGTAGAACAAACGCAGCTCTTCTTCGATCTGTTCCGAGGAACCGGTAGCCATGTCCGAAGGGATATTGCCATCGGAGGCGTGGATCACGTAGACGGCGTCCCATTCCAAGCCCTTGGCCGAATGGATCGTGCTTAGCACAAGGTAGTCTTCGTCCAGCAGTGGATCACCGGCCCAATCCTCGGCGGTGGTCGGCGGGTCAAGCGCGATTTCGGCCAACATCGCGGTACGGTCAGGGTACCGCCCGGCCAATTGTTCCAATTGCTCGAGGTCGCGCTGCCGCGCCGCCGTGTTGTCGTACTTTTCATCCAGCAGCGGCGCGTAAAACTTCCGCGCCAGGTGCAATTGTGACGCGACCTCTTTGGTCGGCAGATCGGCCAGTGCGATCATGAGCGAGACGAGCTTGGGCCAGACCGCTTCGGCCGCGCGCGGCGCCTTGACACACGCCCAGGCGTCGAACCTTCCGCCCGCCGAAAGCAGGATTTCCATCAATTGCCGCGCTCGTTTGGGGCCGATGCCCGGCAGCAGGGTCAAGAGACGCGACCCGGCAACCAGGTCGCGCGGGTTTTCCACCAAACGCAGAAAGGCCATCAGATCCTTTACGTGGGCCGTTTCGACGAACTTGAGACCACCATATTTGACGAAAGGAATATTGTGCCGGGCAAGTTCGGCTTCCAATACCATGCTGTGGTGCGAAGCGCGGAAGAGCACGGCCTGGCGCTTGAGGTCGATTCCCGCCTCGCGGTGCTCCAGGATGCGCTCGATGAGGAATTCGGCCTGCTCGTCTTCGTCGTTGCAGGTGACCAACGAGGGGAGTTCGCCCAACTCGCGCGCGGTCCAAAGATTTTTGGTGAACCGCTCGCTGGCTTGGGCGATGACCTTGTTGGTGGCATCTAAGATCGGCGGCACGCTGCGGTAATTCTGCTCGAGCTTGACGACCGTCGTGCCGGGGAACTCCCGCGGAAAATCGAGGATATTGCGGACCGTGGCGGCGCGGAACGAGTAGATCGACTGGGCGTCGTCGCCTACGACGGTCAAGCCCTTACCTTCGGGCCGCAGGAGCCTGAGGATTTCTGATTGCAGGCGATTGGTGTCCTGGTACTCGTCGACCAGCACGCAATCGAATCGCGCACGGACCTTCTCGCCCGCCTTTTCGTCGGCCAGCAGCCCGCGCCAGAACAAGAGCAGGTCGTCGTAATCGAGCACCGAGGCCGCTTCTTTGCGATCGACGTAGTCCCGGAACAGCCGGCTCAGCTCCGTCGAGTAGTCTTTGCACCAGGGGTAGGCGCCGGCCAGGACATCTTCCAACGGCCGATGTGAGTTGACCGTATGGCTGTAGATTGCCAGGCAAGTCCCTTTCTTGGGAAAACGTTTGTCGGTTTTCGTCAGGCCCAAATCGGTGCGGACAACATTGAGTAGGTCTTCCGAGTCGCCACGGTCGTGAATGGTGAACCCCGGCTCGAGGCCAATCGACTTGCCGTGGACCCGCAATAGTCGCGTCGCTACCGAGTGGAATGTGCCGCCCCACAGTTTCTTGCCGCTTGCCCGCGCGCTGGGCGTCTTGTTCTGGGCGGCCTCCGCTTGCCGCCTCAAAAGCCCGTCGACACGACGGAACATCTCAGCCGCAGCACGGCGGGTGAACGTCACCAGCATGATTCGGCTTGGATCGACGCCGCGTTGGATCAGATGGGCCACGCGGTGTACCAGTGTGCGGGTTTTGCCAGTCCCGGCGCCGGCGATGATCAGCAAGGGGCCATCGCCGTGGGCCGCCGCCTGGGCTTGCTCGGCATTCAAGCCGTCGAGAAAATCGCTTTCCGTCGTCGCGCTCACCATCCGTGCGGCCCTCCTGACCGTAAGTACCTGCAATTCCGATGGCTAAGTAGTCTACCCGAAATCAAGCATTCAGGTCAGGCGAACTGATCGGAATCGCAGTGGCGATCAATTTTTTGTCCAGACAACGGCGAACACAATCAGCGCAACGACACCGATCACAAAGATCAGCAAACCGGCCAACGCCCCAAGAGCGGTCCAACCCGCGTTGACAATCCATTGTGGCGGTTTCTTTGCCGGGACCGCGGCCGGATCTGGCGGCTTGTACGGATTCTCGTCCATACCCGCCAATGTAGCGTTCGCCACCAGACCAAAGAATCTCACGGTTACGGCGATGTGGTCGCGTTCGTTGTATCCGGAGTTCCGGCTGTTCCCGATCCTTCCGTGGCGTCGAACGATTCGACCATCGGCTGGCGTAGCCGGTCCAGGAAATCGTGCAACTGCTTCTGGTTGGTATCCTGCTGAAACGGGTTGTCGTTTGAGGGAGGTCCGCCACTACCCATTGTGTCGCTGCTGCCCATCATTCCCGGCGGGAAATCAGCGCCTGCTCGAGACATGACACCTTGTTCTGGCGATGCATCACCGCTGCCTCTCATGCCTCGGCTGCCCGACGGTCCACCACGAGGCAATTCAATGGCAGCCAACGCGGCATTCTGTTCCTCGGTCAAAAGCTTCTGAATCGCGTCGATGTGCGCATGGGCTTCTTCGCGTGTCATCTGTTCGGCCTGATCGAGTTTGGCCAACGCCAAGGCCAGTTTCTCCGATTGCTCAGGTTGCAACTCGATATGCAACCCATTGCTCATCAAATCGAGCTTGCCGACAAGCGCCGTAAGGCTCTGCTGCTCGCTCGCGATTCCTCCTGGCATCATGGGCATCATCCGCATTATGGTCTGGCGCATCGTTTCTTCCATCCTCGCCCGCATCTCCGCGAAATCGACACCCATCGCATTAGTATTTGTCAGATCGGGCAAGTCGTATCCAACGGCGCGCATCACCTGGTAAGTGCCCGATCCGCCCAAAAAGGCACCCACGATGGTCGCGGCAAGCCAGCCGGGCATGGGCCGTCGAAGGAAGTTCGTTTGATGGTACTCGTTCGATTCGCCAGTCATCGACTCTACTCCGTTTGAAATTTAACTCGACCAACTCTCATTCGCCAAAGGTGTCCTGCCCCGTAGGGGGGTAGTGTGCCGCGGCGCCTCGATGGTTACCCCACGATCGACAAAACGCTTGACGCGGCAATGCCGGAATTGCGAGAATTCGGACGTTGATCCTTGGCGAATCGAGCAAGAAACCCAATTAAGGTGCCCCGTTTCTCGCTGCGCCGCCGCTGGTGTCGCTTGAGCCGCTTGTGTTCAGCCTGATCGTCCCTAGGAGAGTGATGATGCGATCCGTGACGGTTTCATTGGCTCTCGTCTTGGCGGGTTGCGGCCAAGCGATTGAAACCGCCGCCGCGCCACTGACCGCGCGGAGCGGCACTTCTGGAGGCGGCAATCCACCGCTCGACACGCTCGACATTCCACCCGCGACCGTGGCCGGCGTACCGGAATACGTCGACGGCCTCGATGGCATCGAAAAGGGCAAGTACGTCGAAGCCGTCGAGCCCCTGTCGCGGGCGATCGAATCCGACGAAGAGAACGCCGATTACTACACCGCGCGCGGTCTTGCCCACCTCTTGAGTGAGAAAGCTGCTCCGGGCATGAAAGACCTTCAGCGCGCCGTGCGCCTTGACCCGAAGAACGCGCAGGCGCGCCGTATGCTCTCGTTCGGCTATCGTCTGCTGGGTGACGAACGGGGTGCCGCGAACGCCTTCTCGCTCGCCGCGGGCGACGGCTTCGACCGTTTCCTGCTTGAAACGGGAAACGACTATGGCAAACTCGAGATCGCCCAGAAGATGAACAACCCAGGGTTCCTCGAAGAGTGCCGCCAGAAGCGCGCGGCCGCGTTGACGAAGTTCGGCGCAATCGGCCAGCGATTCGCCCAAGCGTACAAGAGCAGCGAGAGCATCGGCCCGGCGCTTTTCGGCCGCGGCGTCGATCGCTTTGACCATGGCGAATTCGCCGGCGCTCGCGCTGATTTGCAATCGGTGCTGGCCGCCTATCCCGACGACGCGACGCCGCTCTACTATCACGCTTTGAGCCTTTGGAAGCTGGGCAACCACGAGGGCGCCCGCCAGGAATTGACACTCGTCCTCACCGCTAAACCGGCACTGGTCGAAGGTTACATCCATCGCGCACTTGTCGCCGCGGCGATGGGCGACGTGCGCCGCGCGCAAGCCGACCTCGATTCGGCGCGCCGGCTCGACCCGAGTGACACCCGAGGACTACACGCCACGGCGGCGCGGGAAATCGCCGGCGCTTCGCCGGCCACCGCGACCTCGCCGGCCGCCAAAATTGACCCACAGTCGCTACTCGACGATCTGCTCAAGGCCGCGCTGGGCGGCGCCGCTTGGGACGACCTCGTGGCGCGCGCCGAGCGGCTGGCCGCCGCCGACGCCGCACGACGTTTGCGCGGCGACGAGCGCTATCAAGACCAATACCTTGAGCTCGAATTTGCCCGCTACGACGCGCCGCGCGACCCCGACCGGCACGCTGCCGCGGGGCTGTTCCTGCTGGCCGAAGTCGACGTCCACGGTGAGTGTGTCGAGCCCAATGGCAATTGGCGCTACTATCGTCCGCAGTCGCAAATCCGAAAGAATGCCGAGTTGGAACAGGCGAACGAACGGTTCGACGCGGCCCTGGCGATCGACCCCAAACACGTCGGCGCACACGTGGGGAAGGCCACGCTCAAGATTCGCGACATGCAATGGGCCGACGCCGAAGACATCTTGCGCGTCGCTCTGGAAAATCACGGCGACGCGCCCCAGTTGCTCGACTTGATGTCACAGGTCATGCAAGCGGCCGCCAATCAGCGGTTCGCCAAGGCGGCTGACTTGCGGCAAGTCAGGACGTGGACCGAATACGGCTACAACGTCACAGTTTACTGGTCGCGCTATCCGTCACTTGCCGAACGTGACAGGGCCGACGCCTACGACGAGGCGGCCAGGCAATTCGTGGCCGCGTCGCGGCAGTACGTCGAACGGGCCATCGCCGGCATGGCGGGCACGAGCGAGGGTTTCTATCATCAAGGGCTGCTCGATATTAGCGACGGCAAGGCTGAAAATGCCCGCGCCGCCCTGGAAAAAGCAGTCAAGCTTGATCCGTCGAGCGCCAAGGCCCGCTATGCGCTGTCGAACATTTATGCCCAACTAGGCCAGCCCGAGCGGGCGATCGAAGAGCAGACGGCGGCCAAAAACCTCGAGGCCACGTCAGCGGCGCCCTGGCTGCAGCGAGCTTGGAGCAAGATCGTCAACACCGCTTGGAAGAGCGCTCGCGACGCGCTCGACCGCGCCGCCCGGTTCGATGCCGCCGACGCTCGGATTCCAGCCTATTTGGGCGTGATCGCTCAAGGCAACGAAAAGCACGCTGAAGCCGGGGCGTATTACCGCGCCGCCATCGCGATGGAAGAGGCCCTTGCCCGGCTGCGAGGCGATACCGTGCAGCCCGGCGGCGACGGGCTGGGCGCGGTGCGCGAATTCGGCCTGTCGATGGCCCTGCGTTTGAAGCTGGCTGGTTTCGAGGCCGAACAAAACCCTGCACGGGCCGCCGAATTGTGCCTGGCCAACGTCGCGCTCGAGCCGCGGATCTCGGAGTGGGCCTGGGGCCAACGGCTCTCGACGGCCATGCTGCCCGACCCCGAAGCCGATTTGCGAGCACAGCCCTTTCCGCCGCAGATGGCCGTGCTCATGGCCCAGTCGCGTCTGGCCGCCGGGCGCTCATTATTGGCGACCCGGAAGCCAGAACAAGCAATACGGCAATTTGCGCCAATACTCGAATATCCGCAGAAGCTGCACGAAGGAGGCACGGTTTATCTCGACGATTATCTCGACTGGGCAAGGTTGGGATTGTGCGACGCTTGCATTCGCCTGGGCGACAAACAGGCCGCCCTGGCCTGGCAGATGAAGGTTCAGGGCCGTGAATTCGAAAACCCGATCGAAATCGAACGCATGAGACTGCGGAATTTGCTGGGGCGCCAAGGGCGGAATCGAAGCTGAGAATGACCGGGTCTTGTCAAAGATTCTCCGACTTATGCGTCGTTCATTCGCGGGGCGCGCGAACGAGGCGAGGCCACTGGGTGGAATGGTGACAATGCGCAGTCGCGATTGACACCAGATGAAGTACGATTACGGCTGATATTCCCAAGTCTGGCGCAACAGGCGCGTCGGCGGATTGCTGCCGCGGAACTGCCAGTTCCACGATTCCGTTGCGAGCAAACAAGTCAGAAAGTCGATGGTTCGCCAGGGATGGCGCACGGCAAACGGCAGGACTTTGGCGAAAACCTGGAGGCCAAGTCGCGTACGCAGAGCGCGCCGGAGGCGCCGCAGCCATTCCTCGGTGTTGCGACGATAGTCGTCGGTGCCGTCCACCGACTTGACCAGCCTGAAGTGCCCCTTGGCCGACGACTCCAACTGTCCAAGCCTTGGGTAATATCCACCGAAACTCCTTGCCAACCAGGCCCAGTGCCATCTGTCCGAACCGGTACGATGCAGCCAGGGATTGATCAGCATGTTTTCCGGTCGCGGCGCGCGGATGAAATGGATCGTCGTGTTGATCAAGCGTCGCACCGGCGATGCCGGATCGATCGCCCGATGGAATGTTTCGAACATCTTTCGATAGATCTCGTTGCTCAGCCCCTGATCGGCATCGCTCGGCTGGACGAATTGTTCGATGGTACCGTTGACGACCACAGCGTCGAACTGGTGGCTCCACTCGCCATCGAGGAACTTGTCGTTGAAACATCGCGCGTCAAGCCCGCGGCGCCGGCAAGTGGCAACCTGCTCGGGCGACATCGTGAGACCCACACCGATCGCTCCGCGACGCCGGGCTGCCTCCAACAGCGTGCCATTGCCGCAACCCACGTCGAGAATCCGGTTACCCGCCGTACAGTGAACCTCGTCCAATACGTCATGAATCTGCTCGGATTGGGCCGCTTCGTAAGGCGTCGATAGATCACCGCGATCGATCCCGTCGCTGTAGTCGATCAGGGCGCAGTTGGGAAGAACCTTGTCGAACAGCGAAAAGCAATTGATAGCGATGGGTTCGGTTTTAGGAAAAGCCAAACCTCCGTGTTGTAATGTGGCGGTGGGCATGAAAGCGCTCCTCGTCCAACTGAATGAAGGCTTTGGTGCCGTGCTGTCGACCCAACAGCTTGTACCTGCGGCTCCGTATTTCTGATACTCACCAGCAAACAGTTTGTGACACTTAGAATGTCGGAATGACTGAAGTAAGCGACCCGCAGGCGTGACGATGAAAAGCGGACCTGATTTATGGTTTTTGTGTGAGAAAGCAGGAAGCCTGCAGCGACTGGGCTTCCGGGGCGCCTTGGTCGCCTACTGCCCGGCGAACAACTGCCAAACCCAGTTGGCCAACATTAGCCCGAGAACGGCCGTTGAGAAACAGGCCACAAACGGCCGGCCGAACGCCCAACGCTCGCCGCCGGCAAGCAATACGATCCGGTACGGGAGTTGGAACAACACGATCGCCGCCAGCAACCAACCGACGGGCTGGACCTGCCTGCTTGCCCGCCAGTCGCCGTGCGCCAGATGGATGAAGCTCCGCGTCAAACCGCAGCCAGGACACTTAACGCCGAACAAGGTGCGCGAATAACAGGTGTGCGGCAGGGGGTAATCCGAAAAGCCGCGTAGCGCGACGCGCTCGCCGGGCCGTACCTCGAGGACCAGTGACAAGATCACGATCACCAGCGCCGCGCCCAACAACAACGTATGACGCGTTCTCGGCGCCGCCGTTTGCGCGGCGAGTCCAGGCGAGCTTGGTTCAGCCGTCGTCATCGGTAGGTAAAAAGTCAAGTTTTCCAGACTGTTGGGAACACGCGTGGCGCCGTCAGGTTGGCAAGTCTGACGTACGCGCACGGTTTGGTTCCAAATCGCCAGGGCACGGGCTATGATAACCGTCGGGCCAAGACGTTGCAAAACAAGGATGATCCCATGACCGCCGCGCTTCCTCAAGCGACTCAGCGTCAGCTCGAAACTCCCCACGGCCCGGCAATTGGCGCCAGTTATCGCTGGCAAGGCGGGCAATACTGCGCGATCCACACCGCGCGAGGCATGGTGGGCTGTGGAATTTTCGACGTGCACGTGGCCGGTGAATTCGGCATGGCGGTGGCGATTGCCAAGGGGACGCCCGCCAAGCCGCTGGTCGAACCGGAAGATCTTTACAACGCCAAAATCGTGGCCGTCAGCGAACCGGCCAGGGCCCTGGGTATCGCGCCCGGCATGACCGGTAGCGAGGCGCTGGCGAAGCTGTTGGCGTGAGAAGTGATCAGCGTCTCGACGCCATGGGGGTTGCGTCGTCATGGCACCGCCCAACTCGTCGCGGGCGGAAAGGTGCGGGACATTCCTAAGCGGCGGCCGTGATATCGCGCGACCACCCGCGGCAAAAACTCCTGGTGCTCCATCGACATTCGCTCCACTACTGAAGGCTGCGACTCACAGATTTGCCGCTTTGCCCCTTGCCTCACCATATAAACGCTCGTATGATACCGTAGTTTTAAACGTTCGTTTTATATGGTCGGGTCATGAGGCTGGTGACATGCCGGAGCAGGACGATACCAAGGAGCGATTGATGGAAGTGGCGGGCAAGGTGTTCGCCGAAAAGGGCTTCCGCGATGCGACGGTACGTGAAATCTGCCAGCAGGCTGAAGCCAACCTGGCGGCAGTCAACTACTACTTTGGCGACAAGGAGCGGTTGTACATTGAGAGTGTGAAGCGGGCCCATTCACGCCGCGCCGAAGAAGTACCCTTGCCGCATTGGCCAGTGGAAGCCCCACCCGAGCAACGGCTACGCGGGTTTATCCAGACGTTGTTGACCCGGCTCTTGGGCGATCCCAAATCCGACTGGCACGGTCGGTTGATGATACGCGAGTTGCTGCAACCCAGCGACGCTTGTACGGAATTGGTGCGAGAGTACATCCGCCCGCACTTCGAGCCACTACAGGCATTGGTTGGCGAAATGCTCCCCACCGACGTCGACGACCGAACCCGGCAGATGATCGTGCTGGGGATCGTCGGCCAATGCGTTTACTACCGCGTGGCGGCGCCGATTCTTCGGCTGCTGGTGCCGCCCGACGAATACGCCCGCTATCAGCCGGAGTACCTGGCCGACCACATCACTCGCTCGACCTTGGCCGTGCTGGCCGGTTTCGGCGGCGGGCCATCGCCGAGCGGCGAGGCCGCGCACTTGGCGCAGAGAGGCGCGCCTAAGGTACATGGCGACGGAGGTCGGCCATGATTTGGATCGCCTGGAAAATGTTGACGGGCAACCGCGGCAAGTACTTGGGACTGCGGCTTGATGTTGCTCACTACCAGCCAGATCCTCGATATCGAGGGGGCGGACATTTGGGTGATGGACCCCAACGTGCAGTTCATCGACGACATCAAGCCCATGTCGGAGAACGACCTCTATCGGGTGCGCGGCGTGCCGGGAGTCGAGTGGGCGGTGAGGCTTTACAAGGGCCTGAGCCGCGCGCGGCTGGCCGACGGCAACTTCCAGCAGATCATCCTGCTGGGCCTCGACGACGCCACGCTGGTCGGCGCCCCGCGCGAAATCATCGCCGGTAAGCTGGCCGACCTGCGCGGTCCCGACGCGATCATCATGGACGAGGCGGGCTATCACCAACTCTGGCCCGGTGAGCCGTTCACCATGGGCAAGACGTTCGAGATGAACGACCGGCGCGCGGTGCTGGTCGGCGTCTGCAAGGCCCGGCGGACGTTTCAGACATTTCCCATCGTCTACACGCGTTACAGCAAGGCGACGTTTTTCGCACCGGCCGAGCGGAAGACGCTCTCGTTCATCCTGGCCCAAGGCGCGCCGGGGCTCGCCCCCGAGGAAGTCTGTCGCCGCATCGAGGCCCAAGCGGGTTTGCAAGCCCAGCCGAGAGAACGATTCATGTGGACCACGATCATGTACTATCTGCGAAAGACAGGCATCCCGATGAACTTCGGTATCACTGTGCTCTTGGGATTCCTGGTAGGCACGGCGATCGCCGGCCAGACCTTTTATCTTTTCACAATCGAGAACCTCAAGCAGTTCGGCGCGCTAAAGGCGATGGGCTGCGGCGGTGCCCGATTGGTGGGCATGATCTTGTTTCAAGCGCTCGTCGTGGGCCTGATCGGTTACGGCCTTGGAATCGGCGGCGCCGCGGTTTTCGGCGAGTTGACCAAGGGTTCGCCGCGGCTTGCATTCTTCATGCCTTGGCCGGTGCTCGTCGGCACCGGGGCCGCGGTCGTGCTGATCGCGCTGTTGTCGAGCTTGTTGTCGATCCGCAAGGTGCTGGTGATCGAGCCGGCGGTGGTGTTTCAGGGTTAACAATGGCCATCACATCATCACAGGCGGCGATCGTTTGCCGCGACATTACCAAAGAATTCGGCGCCGGCGCCGCGCAGGTCCGCGCGCTGCGAGGAGTCGATATCGAAGTCCACTCAGGCGAGTTGACGCTGCTGGTCGGTCCCAGCGGCTGCGGCAAGTCGACGCTGTTGTCGGTGATCGCCGGCATTCTCGAGCCAACGGCCGGCAGCGTGACCGTGCTGGGGACCGATTTGGGCCGGTTGTCGCCGCGACGGAAAGTGCGTTTCCGTGGCGAGCACGTCGGCTTCGTTTTCCAGCAATTCAATCTGCTGCCGGCTTTGGCCGCCGCCGAAAATGTCACCGTGCCCTTGATTCTGGCCGGTTGGTCGCGGCGAACGGCGCTGAGTAAGGCGATTGAGCTGCTGGGCCGAATGGGCATGTCCGACCGGCTCCACGCGTTGCCGTCGAAGCTTTCCGGCGGCCAGCAGCAGCGGGTGGCCATCGCCCGCGCCCTGATTCAGACGTCGGGCGTCGGGAACGCTCAGGGTTGAATTCGCGAGGCAGTGCGACAAACCCTGCTCGAAAGCCCAGATCGAGTCGGCCAACGAGTTGCCTTGTGCCAGCAACTGACGAAGCGGGTCGAATTCAATTTCCTCCGACGACGCCGGCAGTTGTTCAACGGCTGCGAGCAGGGCGTCGTAGCCCGGCTGGCCGATCTGCTCGGCGAGCTTTTGGATGGTCCGCAAGAGCTGCGAAAAGTCTTCCTTCCCGGTCGCTTTCCGAAAGCATCGCTGGGGCAGCGCGGTCGCGCTGCCATCGGCGGCGGCCAACGCCGCCAATCCCGCTGGAACCAGGTGCCAGCGGCGAGCATGTGAGTTGCGAAGTGGCCCTTCGAAGGGAGCGTTGGGATTTTCGCCGAGCCATCGTGTTGCCGCCGACAAAAAGCGTCTCGTGGCACAATTGCCCGACAGCCAGCAAACCACTCGGGCCTGCCAGACCACCAGCGGCGGCAGCGAGTGCGCGCGGCGTGTGTTTTCAACTGCGGCCTGAAACGACGTTTCGGCGACGGAATCGAGAAAGAACGGCGCCCCCGTCGGCTCGTTGCCTTTGGCAAGCTCAGCATGCCATTGTCCGAGCGCCGCCAGCCGAGAATTAAGCCTTGCGATTTCCTGCTGTTCCCGCGCCAGCGTCGTTGAATTCCACTGCTTCACCGCTTTGCGTTTGATTTCCGTCGAGAGCTGCTCACGCCAGCGATCGAGGGCGCGGCTGATATTGTGCAGCCGATGCCGGCTCAATTCGCCGTCGCATTCGCAGACGCCAAGATCGCGCGGGGTCGGCGCTCGCGCTACGGTCGGGCAACGGTCATGGCGCGCTAGCGCCCGTTTGAGCTTGCCGTGCGCAACGCCTCCGCGAACGGCGAAGATACGACCTTCGCAGTTTATGTAATGCCGCGCGTGCAAAGCGCGCGCGAGCGTAGCGTGCCGCGGATCGCGGCCGGAGAAACGAGACAGCGAAACACCCGTTCGCAGGAAATTTGCACGTCGCGCTGGCCGCGTGTGCGAAGGCAGTTTGGCCCAGCAACTTAAATGGCGGGCTGCGCGGTAACCTGGTTGGCGGGATGCGCGGTAAGGCGCAACCCCAGGCAAGGCATCGGGACCTACAGCCGCAGTCGCCGGACATGCCGCATTCGTGCGGCGCCGTCTTGCGTAGTGGCCATGCAGTTACAGCGTCGCCTGGCGAGCCGCGGCTAGCCCAGGCCCGGTGGCAACGTCAGCGCGAATCGCTGCGGCAATCGGCGCGATGTGATGAGCATGGCGGTCCCTTTGCAGCGATGGTGAATGAAGAGTGTCACGAAGCCCTGGCTCAGACTTCGCTCGCATGGGAGGGGAGACACGCAGACCGCAGAAAGGTTCACAACTGGCGTGAGATCGCCAGCCTGAGTTCCTGCTCGGGGCGCCGTTTGCGCACGTCAGCCAGGGGCAATCCGCCGACACCAGCGACTCAAGGCTCGTTGTGCGTGACGTCGTGCCTTCCGCCACGGACAGCCGCATTGATGAATTCAGCGGCGACGGCTGGGCACACCGGGTCTATCGCAATCCGTCGGTCGCCGAGAAAAACCTGCTGGTCGTTTTCCTGCCGGGCGCCGGGTCCAATCCTGAAAATCCCAAATGGGGTGCTGGCTTGCGACCGATGTAGGCACAATGCCACATCCGGTCAGAATCGAACGATGCCCTCAACTCAATCTCGCCGTCGTCGGGGCGTTCGGGCCACATCAACAAGATGCGATAAACTCGAAGCTTCTCGATCTCATTTCTGACGGCGGCAAGAGACTTCTCCGTACTCAATTGCGACTCGACGAATGCCCGAACTCTCACAGTGAAATCGTCTGGGCGGGATGCGATTTCAGCCGCATGATCGACCAATGCCGCGGCGGGACGAATTTCAGGGCGGCCCGGATCCCGATCGCCAGAGATATAGAATCCGAAACCGTATGTCGACGTCTTCGGGTCGGTAAGCCAAGCATCGTCATCGTCGGAATACGTGAGCGTGCCGATGACAGCATGACTCACCGAGCGAACCACGGGCCGCTGGTCTCCAAAAATGAGTTTCTTCAGTTTGGCGAACATCGGTGAATCGAGCACCGAACCGTGGCCGCGCGCGTCATTAAGTTACCCAAACAATTCCATGATCGGTTTGCCCGTGGTCAGGGTGCGCGAGATGCCGCTGGCGTCCTGTGGATTGTTGATGGGTATGTCGAGGGCGTGGTAGATGGTCGCGGCCAGATCCTCTGGGAGAACGGCGTTGCTGGTGGGGTACTCGCCGTACTTGTTCGACTTGCCGTACACCTTTCCCCCGGCGATACCCGCTCCGGCCAGGATCGAAGAGAAGCATTGAGGCCAGTGCTGCCGTCCTGGGGGATCTTGCTTGAGAACGAATGGCGTCCGGCCAAATTCGCCTGTCACGACAACCAGCGTGTTCTTCAGCATGCCACGCTCCGCGAGGTCGGAAAAAAGTGCGGCCAGCGCCTGATCCAGTCGAGGCAGGCAGAACCCCATTCCGTAGGAGCCGTTGCCGAAGGCGTTTCCCATGCCCATGTTTCCGCCGTGCATGTCCCAACTGCTGCTCGGCGGGCCGTTCTTGTCATGCTCGGCCTGTCCGGTCCAGCCGTTGACGGTTACAATGCGCACGCCCGATTCCACCATCCGCCGCGCGAGCAGCAGATTCTGCCCGAGCGGATGCATCCCATAGCGCTCGCGCATGCTCACTGGTTCGCGGCTCAAATCAAACGCCTGCCGGCCTTCGTCCCGCGTCATGGCGTCGTAGGTCTTCTCACGCAGGTCGGACCAGTCTTTAACGTGCTGGTACTGGTCCATGCTCGTTGACTCAAGGTTACGGAGCAGCGACTTGCGCTCCTCGAATCGCTTCTCGTCGAAGGGGTTGTAAATCTGCGGCGGCTCGAAGTTGCTCATCGCCGGATGGTTGTCCGCCGAGCCGACAAAAAATGGCGCATAAGCCGAGCCCAGGTAGCCGCCAATGCCAATATTGGGCGCGCAAAACACTGGGGGGCCCACGCATTTGATCAGCCAGGCATTGGAAATGAAATTGCGTGTGCTGGGCTTGTGTTTGGCAATGAATGAGCTCAGGTACGGTTGGGTGTCCGGCACGCCCTCCTGCACACGCTTGTCCGATTGGCCGCTGAGCAGGTTGTGCATCGCGTCGAAGTGATTGTTGATCGCCCCCGGATGCGACATCGAATTGATCAGCGTGAAGTGGTCGGTCAACGTTGCCAGCCGGGTGTGCATTTCATTCAGGAGCATGCCCGGCACCTTGGTGGCGATGGGCTGGTACGGGCCGCGATAATCCGACGGTGCGTCGGGCTTCATGTCCCAGGTGTCTACGTGGCTCGGCCCCCCGCAGAGGAGCACAAAGATGCACGATTTGTCCGAGGGGACGGCTTTGCCCGCGGCGTCGACCTTGTCGCTGCCCATCACGGCTCCCGGCATGCCGAGCGTCAACATACCTAAGCCGCTCGCGACAAGCGCTTGCCGCCGGTTCAATTGGATATCGTTCATGCAGCGGTTCCCCTCTCTAGACTGACAGTTCCACCAGGAGCGATTCTAGCCGATCGACCTCCGCGACTCCATATCCGCTGCATCTTGCGCTACCGACTGAAGTTCGGATGCTTCGGATCGCCGAGTGATTCCATGTACGCCAGCAGGTCGAGGATGTCGTCTTTGCTGAATGTGTTCAGCAAGCCCACGGGCATCGGCGACAACTTCGACGGCGCACGAGCCTCGATATCGGCCTTGCTGATGGTCACCGTCGTTTCTTCGAGCGGGTTGGGACGAATGACGACTTTATCGGGTGTTTCCTCAACGACGCGCCCGACGATCTGTTGGCCGTCGGCCGTCTCGATCGCCGTGTTCATGTACTGTTCAGAGAGGACTTTGGACGGCTCGGTCATCGATTCCAGCAAGTCCTGCCGCTTGAAGCGAGTGGCCACCGCGGTGAGGTCGGGGCCGATCGCGCCGCCCTGATCGCCGTAGCGGTGGCAAGCGCTGCACTGGGCTTCGTAAAATACGTCGCGGCCCCGGCCGAAATTGCGTCCCTGGCCGACATGTTGCAAGAGCGGCTGCAAATCGGCGGTCGTCCATTCTTTGACCAGCGTGCGTGTCGACAGTGGCGGCGCCGGCTTGGGCGCCTGGCCAGCGCTATACGCCACCAGCACGTCATTCAGCGCCAGGATCTCGTCCGGCGACAGCGTGAACTTGGCTTCCTCGTGGGCCTTCGACAGAAAGTTGCCGAAGCTCGCGCCGTTGTTGTAGTTGATGCCCGCTTCCTGAAACCACTTCGTGACGTGCTGGGGGTGCTCGGTCGAGCGGCCCTGGTTCCACCACGTCAGGTAAGTGCGCCGCAGATCGAGGTTCCAGCCCGTCTTGATATTGCGCAGCGCCATGACGTAGGCGACCTGTTCCTCCTGCGTCGGAGCGTCTTTGAGCAGCGCGATGGTGCGAGCCACGGCGTTCGGGGCATTCACCGCCAGCAGAATCTGGCACAACTCGTGATCCAGCTCACGTTTCAGCGCCTCGGACGTGGCCGGGTACATCGGATCGACATCCGCGATCAACCGCTTCACCGTTTCGCCTGTCGGCACACCTTGCCGCGCGAGCGACACTTCGATCACACGCAGTTTCTCCAACTGCTGCGGTTCGCTCAGGCTGGTCCACGGAATGGCAGCCAGCGCCTCAAGGAGCGCGGGCTGTGTTTCCGCCGGAGCCAGTCGCGCGAGCGACAAAAGCGCCGTCAGGGCGGCTTGAGGCTGCTTCTCAGCCAGCGCTCGGGCTTGCCATCGATCGATGGGGTTGCGCTCCAGCGCCATCCGAGCGGCGTAGCGCAGGTAGCGATCTGGGCTACTCAAGTACGGCCAGGCGAATTCGATGGCCGCGGGATCGGCCTCGGCGTTGAACGCCTCTAGTTTGTGACGCAGGTCACGCGCTTCCTGGCCCTCCTTGTTGCGCAGCTCAGAGGCCGGCAGAGCGGCCGCCGGTTCGTTGCCGGTGTAAACCACGCGGAACAGGCTGGCCTGTGTGCCGCGGCCGCCGATGGTGAAATACAGTGCACCATCGGCTCCGATCACGCAGTCGGTCAGGTTGAGCGGCGTTTTGCCTTTTCCGGTGCGCAGCGATTGCGGCGCGACAAAATTCTCCCAGGTGCCCGTGTAGCCTGCGCCCTTGGGTGTCAGGTAAACGGCGATCAAGCGACCGTAGGTCCAATCGCAGATAAAGAACGCCTTTTGATACTTAAGAGGGAACTTCGCCCCTGTGCCGAACGTGACGCCTGTCGGGCAGCCGATGCCGATGGTGGTTGATTGCGGTAAGCTGTCCGGGTAGTACTCGGGCCATTTCGCGCTCCCCTCACGAAAGCCCTGATCGCCCCCGCGCACCGAGTGGAAGACGTGAATCGGGCGATACCAGGGCGTCCCCCAATCCCACTCCATGTCGCTATCGAAGCCGAACAATTCGCCGTCGGCGTTGAAGGCGATATCGTAGGTGTTGCGCTCTCCGGCCGAGTAGAGTTCGATATTCTTGCCATCGAGATCCAGCCGAGCGACATAGCCGCCCGGAGGCATCCGGCCCGCCCCGAAGCCGTTGCCGTCCTCGGCCCGCTTCAGTGCCAGGTCGTCGCCATAGTTGCGATGGGGTGAAGTCGGCGCAAGATCGGCCGGCACGTCGACAAAGTTGCCGCAGACGACATATAGCTTCTTATCGGGTCCGATCACTAGGGCGTGCACGCCATGTTCGCCGGCGCCACCCGGCCATTCACGCAATAGTTCGACTTTCTCGTAGCTGCCGTCGCCCTTGGTATCCTCGCAGCGATAGAGCCCATACTTGCCGTCCTTTCCGGCGCCATTCAAGTACAAAACGTCATCGACAAACAGCATGCCCATCACCTCGGTGACGGGAATCGGCAGAATCTCTTCCTTGGCGACTTTGCCGTTCTCCAAGGTCAGCCGCGTGATCGGCTGACCGCGTTGACCGCCCAGCAGCAAGCGGCCCTCGGGGTCGTTGAGCATGCTGATCCACGAACCGTTGGTTTGCGCGTTCGCGCGCAGCACATGTTCGATCTTGAAGCCAGGGGGCACATCGAGTGCGTCTTCGGGGTTTTCGAGGCTTGCCGGCTTCGAGCCATCGGCCGGGCCATAGGTGGCTTTGGTGACGACCAGCTTTTTGCCCGCCGGCGCGGCGATATCGATGCGACCTCCCTCGGGCACCTCGCGGCTGAGCTTTTCGTCATCGATGCGAAACTCGACGCGCAGCTTTTTCGGTACGCCTGGTGCGGTATCGCCAAACGTGTCGTTGTTGGCGTCGATCGACAACTTATTGTCTTTCACCGCGGCCATGACCTTTTCGGTCACGTCACCTCCCTCCGCCGCGTGGGTGTAATGCACGGCGGCGAGCAGGATCGCGAGTGTGGATGCAATACAAACTAGCCGTCGGCCGCGGAGGGGCCGTACACGTACACCAAGAGAGCAGCTTTTCATGTCGAGTGTGAATAAGGGCAAGTGTGAAACAGTGCGTGTAAATCGATGAATCGGCATCGGAGAGTGTGAATCTACTTGAGGTACACCAGGCGATCTCGACCGAGCGGCCATCCCGTCGTCGCGCCAAGGACCATCATAGTCCGCCGGTTTCAAATCGGCGATGCCTTATGGGTCGCCTGTACGATACTGGTGTTCGCGAACTGAGCGAGGGGCGACGGCGCCCGCGCTAAACGTACAGGTCCAACACGCCGAAAGCAATTCCCCCCAAGCACTTACGGCACGTCGTGTAGATGTGTCCAACGCGCGATAGGTTTGGCTGGCCCGCTCAAAAGAAGGTCGATTGATGAGAATCTGCGGCAGCAGGCCGATATGGCGTGCCCTTCAAAAAAGGAAGAGACCCCATCTTTCACCTTAGTGCGGGTATTACAAAGCCCTGCCATGGGGTTGATCGCGACGAAGGCGACCTTCGGCGTTCTTTTCGAGAGCCGATCCTGAGGCTCACACAACGCACGAAATCCGATGATGAAGGGCCGGGTGGCGCAAGGACTGATCGCAATGCTTGAAGGCTCACCTCAAACTTATTCCTGCCAGACGTAACGGAATCTGGCCGGGCTCGATGCGCAGCCTCCGGTCCATGGCGCGTTTTCGACCCGGCCTGCGGCCGTGCGGCAGACAGTGCGAGGGATTGTATGCCATGATGGCACCCCTCTCTGAATGCCCACCCGCACTCCCACGCCGCCACAGGGGGGATCGCTTCGCACAATTCAAATCTCTTGATAACATGCATCAAACCACGGCATTCGCCCTGACTTAAGCACAACGAGCACACGAACATGAAGCCAAAGAACACGATCTGCCTCTGGTTCGACAAGGACGCGCAGGAGGCGGCGCGCTTTTACGCCGCCACCTTTCCGGATAGCAAAGTGACCGCAGTTCACAAGGCGCCCGATGACTACCCGGGCGGCAAGCAGGGCGATGTGCTGACGGTGGAGTTCACCGTTCTGGGTATTCCTTGTCTCGGCCTCAACGGCGGCCCAGTGTTCAAGCACAGCGAGGCCTTCTCCTTTCAGATCGCGACCGACGATCAGGATGAGACCGACCGCTATTGGAACGCGATCGTCGGCAACGGCGGCAACGAAAGTGCGTGCGGTTGGTGCAAGGATCGCTGGGGCCTCTCCTGGCAGATCACCCCGCGCGCGCTAACCGACGCGCTTGCGGCCGGTGGCGGTGAGGCAAAGCGTGCTTTCGAGGCAATGATGACAATGGGGAAGATCGACATCGCCACCATCGAGGCAGCGCGCCGGGGCTGACGTGGACACGGCCACCTGCCGCTCCCAGCGAAAACAGCTCTCCACCATTGACGCGATGAGCTGTCTTGTTTTTGGTCGGGGCGTCGAGTTTGGCGGCGAACAGCCCGCGCAGGGGGGGCGAAGCGGGTGCTGCGCGTGCCGCCCAGCGGCGTCGGGTGATCGTTCATAAGGCCCCCGTTCAGCATTCGCATTTGAAGCCGACGCCGATGCGACCGAGGCGTCGCACCTGTCGAGGTCTTCTCGGTATACTCCTACATTGAATTGCCCGAGGATGTCGGATAGCAACGAAACTTTGCGAGGACTCCATGTCCAGTGGTTTTGCCTTTCGCGGCACGGTGGTGCTGCCTGAATACCTGCTGTATGAGGGCGTGGTCGTTGTCGAAAACGAACGGCTTGTCGCGGTCGGGCCTGCGTGCGACTTGAATCTGCCGGCAGGCGTTGAAATCATCGACACGGGCGATGGCTACATCAGTCCTGGGTTTGTGGACATCCATACTCATGGCGGCGCTGGTAGCGACTACATGGATGGCACGCCGGAGGCGGTACGCATTGCCAACCGCGCCCACGCCCGCCACGGCACAACCACGATTTTCCCGACCACCACCACGGGAACGCCCGCGCAACTGAGCGCCATGCTGGACGCGGTGGAGCAGGTGCGCCGCTCGTGGAGCGTCGACGACGGCGCGCGGATCGCGGGTGCTCACTGGTACGGACCGTACTTCGCCAAGGAGAAGGTGGGCGCCCATCCCAAGGGGTTTGAGCGCAATCCCGACCCGCTCGAATACGAACCAGCCCTGGCCCGCGGCATCATCAAATCCGCCACGTGCGCCGCGGAACTTCCTGGAGCGGTCGAATTCTGCCGGGCGGCCAAGGCCTCTGGATGCCTGGTTACCTGCGGTCACTCGAATGCAAGCTGGTCGGAAATGGCCGCGGTATATGCCGTGGGCATGCGCCATGTCGATCACTTCTGGAACGCCATGAGCAGCAACGATTCGATACGCAAACGCATGGGCACACCCCAGCAGGGGAGTATGGCGGAATTTGTGCTCTACCATCCGGAAATGAGCACCGAGGTTATCGCGGATGGGTTTCATCATGCACCGGAGATGTTGCAGTTCGCTTTTCGAATGAAAGGACCGTTTCGTTTGTGCTTGGTGAGCGATTGCAGCCGGGCGCTCGACATGCTGCCGGGAGTCTACCGCATCGGCCATCACCAGACCGGCGAACCGTTCGAGCACAACGGCGTCGTTGGCGTGCTGCCGGGCGGCAGCACCCTCGCGAGCTCAGTTTTCTCGTTGGAACACATGGTTCGCATCATGGTGCGAGACACCGACGCCGGCCTGGCCAAGGTGATTCGCATGGCGTCGCTCACTCCTGCCGAACGCACGGGCTTTGCCAAAGACCGCGGCAGCCTTGAACCCGGCAAGCTCGCCGATATCGTGGTCCTGTCCCCAGACCTGCACGTCCGTCGCACGTTTATCAATGGCCTCGAAGTTACCTCGTAGCGTCACGTAGAATTTGCGAGAAATAAGACGTAGTGTCTTGACTTCCAAGGAATTGAGCGGCTAGAATCGCCCCATCGAACCTGATTGCTTTTCGGAGGACTGCCGTGAAAGCGCCGCGCTGTGTCATTTGGGCGAGTTTAATGCTCGGCTTTGTCTCGATCGCCTGCGGTGACGATAAGGCGGACTCACAGGCTGGGGCGGCGTGGCAAATGAGATACCAGCGAGCGGCCGAAGAATACTCGTTGTTTCGGCAGCCCAGCCATGACGAACTCTTGAAACTTCAGGCCGAGCCGGCGTATCGCTGGAGCCATGCGGCTCGAGAGGGTGGTACGGGCGGCGCGATCTACGTTTGGACTCATGAAGGGTGCGCAGAGGCCGTTGCGTGTTTTTGGCGCATGCGTTGGGCTGATGGACATGCAACCATCGGCCACGAGTTACACTCGCTCTCTCCCAATACGCTTAGTGTCGTCCGTGAAGGCGCCGATCAGTGGAAACCGACCGCGGCATTTGAACGAGCCGATTTTGACGACGCACCGGAACCAGCCTCAAGACCCGCCAGTCGGCTTGCTCAAATGCGCTCGCTTGCATCGGGGTTTTCGGGGTATGGTCTCAGTCCCGAAGGCGACCGACGAGAGCTCCGCCTCCTTCCGACGCCCGTTTACCGCTTTGCAAGCAGCAATCCAGACGTTTTCGACGGAGCTTTATTCGCGATGGTATGTACCGTGGGAACCGATCCGGAGGCCTTCCTGTTGATCGAGGCTCGTCAAACTGCCGATGGCCCGCGCTGGCAGTTCGGAGTCGCGAGATTCTCCCACCTCGATTTGTTCGTCAGCTATGACGGACATGAAGTATGGCGAGCTGTGCGTGGTCCGAAAGACACCTTCGGGCAGAACGCTTCGCAGACGTATCGCAGCTTTCACGTACAGGTAGACGAGTCCGGCGAATAGCAGCATCGCTTCCAACTCGCTGATACCTCAGCGACCGAACTGCTCTTCATCATACTACTTCAGCTTTTCCTTGAATTCCTTCTTTACCTTGGTGACCTTCGGGCGGATGATCCGCGCGCAGTAGGGTTGGCGCGAATTGTCGTTGAAATAGTTCTGGTGATAGTCTTCGGCCGGGTAGAATGTTTCGAAGCGGGTGATCTCGGTGACGATGGGGCGCTTGAATTCATGGGACTCGTCGAGTTCCGCCTTGTACTTCTCGGCAAGCTTCTTTTGCTCGTCGGAGTGGTAGAAAACGGCCGATCGGTACTGCGTTCCCACGTCGTGACCCTGCTGGTTGAGCGTCGTCGGGTCGTGGGTCGCCCAGAACACTTCGAGCAGCTCCTCGTAAGAAATCACCTTGGGATTGAAGCTGACCTGAACCACTTCGGCGTGTCCGGTGGTCCCCGTCGAAACCAACTCGTACGTCGGATCTTTGAGCTTGCCGCCGCTGTAGCCTGAGACCACCGATTTCACTCCCTTGAGCTGCTGGAATACGGCTTCAGTACACCAGAAGCATCCGGCCCCAAACGTTGCCTTTTCGAGGACAGCGGGCTTTTCCGCCGACTCCTCGGGTTCTTTGGTTTCCTCCGACTCGGACGTGCCTTGTTCCTGATCCGTCCGCGGCTCGGCAAAGACCAGCAGCCTGCCACAGAAGACACCGGCGGTCGTGGTTGCCAACAGAACCAGCCAGGTGCGCCAATGTGCTCGCATGTCAAAACCCTCAACGATCCAGATCCACTTGGAAGAGATGGTATTATGTCCGACCAAACGTTGTTCGTCAAAGTCGTCTGCCGTCACATGCAGGTCGTAGGATCTCACTCGTTCACCGGCGTACCCCTTGCCGTGCGAGGATTGGCCGACTAGAAACAAACGGAAATAACAGGGGGCTGACGCCCCCCGCTCGCCCCCAACACCGAGGCGCACGATTCATGCCCCTAGCCAAAATTGATCTTCGCAGCGACACGGTAACCCGTCCCACCCCAGCCATGCGGGCGGCGATGGCCGCGGCTGAGGTGGGCGATGACGTGTTTGGCGACGATCCCACGGTCCTTAAGCTGCAAGAAAACCTCGCCGGTATTTTAGGCAAGGAAGCGGCCGTGTTCGTCCCCTCCGGGACGATGTCGAACCAGATTGGCGTGCGCGTCCATTGCTCGCCGGGCGACGAGATTCTGTGTGAGGCAAACTGTCATGTTTACAACTATGAGCAGGGCGGCTTCGCGCAGCTCAGCGGCGTGGTGGCGCGGCCCGTGGAAGGGGAATATGGCGTGTTGCGGCTGGAGCAGCTTGCCGGTCTGATCCGGCCCGACAATGCGCATTACGTCCGTACCCGGCTGGTATGTCTGGAGAACACCCACAACCGCGGCGGCGGGCGAGTGCAACCGTACGATGAAGTGGAACGAATCTGCGCGTGGGCGCACGCCAACGGTTTGGCGACACACCTCGACGGAGCGCGGCTGTTCAACGCGGCGGTGGCCAGTGGTATTCCGGCCGCGCGTTGGGCTCAACACTTCGACACGGTCAGCGTTTGCTTCTCCAAGGGGCTTGGCGCGCCCGTCGGCTCGGCACTTTCCGGCACGCGAGAAATGATCGACCGGGCACTACGGCACCGCAAGCTGTTCGGCGGAGGCATGCGGCAGGTGGGTGTGATCGCCGCGGGGGCGCTGTATGCTTTGGAGCACCATGTCACGCGCCTGGCTGAGGACCACGCCAACGCCCAGCGTCTGGGCGACGCGATCCGCGCCATCGACGGCCTGGAGCTCCGCCCGGAAAAAGTCGAGACCAACCTGGTGATCTACCGTGTCGATCCGCGGCTGGGCACCGCTGCGGAGTTCAGCGCACGCCTCAAGCGGCACGGTGTGTTGATCAGCGCCTTTGGCGGCCAACTGATGCGGGCGGTCACGCACCTCGACGTCAGCGACGCCGACATCAAGCGTGCCGGCGAAGTCTTGCGCGAGGCGGCGCGCGAAGCGGCCGGCCAGGCGACGAGCCAACCGGCGACGGGCGCGGTTTACGCGTAACGCTACCCGACAATTCGAGCCCGCTCGATTTGACCTTGGGCGACATGCCGCGCGTGCCTGCGATCGCACAGCAAGGCGCGCCCAGCCCCGAGCACGCCGCCTTTGTCCTAGGTCTGCACGAGCCGCCCCGCTCGCTGTAGATCGGCCCCACGAGCCGGACGGACACTGCTTACAGCTTCCACCCGTCGAACAGTGTCGCCCGCAGCCGGCTCCACTCGGGAATCTTCTCGGGGGCCGTGCCCTTGCTCAGCAATTCGTCGACCCAATCGTCCATGCGCCGCAGACGCTCGGCCAGGCTCGCTACGGTGTTGATCGCCAGCTTGCATGCCGGATACGATTCGCAACGGGCCAGGGCGTCGTATTTCGCGCGCTCGATCAGAAGCAGCTTCACGGGCGTCTTGGCGCGTACGCTGGCCGAGTGCGGCGCCGGCTGAAAGAACGACATCTCGCCGAAATTGCTGTAGGGTTCGAGCGTGGCCAGCACGATGGTCTTCGCCGGGACCTTTCCAACGGGCCGTTGATGAACTACTTCGCACGTGCCTTCGAGCAGGACCCAAAGCTGTTGGCTCTGCGCTCCTTGCTCGAGCACGACCTGCGATGCGGCGAACTCGACCTCGTCGGCGATCGAGGCCAGTTGCTTCGATTCGCTCTCGGAAAGTCCGGTGAAAATCGGAATTTGGCGGAGGACGTCGTAAGTCAGCGCCAGCGTCGTCATGTGATTCCTCCCAGCACAGTTGCCCGGCCCACGCGGCCGATGCCCAGAATGTAGGCCGCGGTTCGAAGACTGACTTTACGCTCGACTGAAAGTTGCCAGACTTTCTCGAATGACGACGAGAGCACTCGGTCGAGCTCCTGCCGCACGCGGTTCAGGTCCCACTGATAACGTTGACGGTTCTGCACCCATTCGAAGTAACTGGCCGTGACGCCGCCGGCATTGGCCAGGATGTCGGGCAAGAGCACGACGCCGCGAGCGTCGAGTACGTCGTCAGCCTCGTAATCCGTCGGCGAGTTGGCCGCCTCGACGATGACACCCGCCTTGATCCGGGGCGCATTGTGCTTGGTGATCACTCCACCCAACGCGGCGGGCACCAATAGCTCGACATCAAGCTCCAGGAGTTGCTCATTGGTGATCTTATCGGCGTCGGCGTAGCCTGCCAGATTGCCCCGGTGTTCGATCGAGTAGCGAAGCGCCCCTGGAATGTCCAGCCCGCCCGCTCGGTAGTAGCCCCCGCTAACGTCGCTGACGGCGACCACGCGATATTCAGCCTCGTGCAGGAACTTGGCCGCGTGCGAACCGACGTTTCCAAAACCCTGGATCGCCACGCGGGTTTCAGTCGGCTTGCGGCCCATGCGGCTGAGGAGCTTGAACGTAAGGATGCCTACGCCTCTGCCGGTCGCCTCCTCGCGGCCCGGGAGGCCATGCAACTCGACCGGCTTGCCCGTCACGCAAGCCGGGTTGAAGCCGTGGTACTTGCCGTACTGGTTCATGAACCAGGCCATGACTTTGTCGTTGGTGCCCATATCGGGGGCGGGGATATCGACGTCGGGACCGATCAGGTCGTGGATTCCGTCCACGAACTTGCGAGTGACCATTTCCAGCTCCCGCTGGCTAAGGCCGGCCGGATCGACCGCGATGCCCCCCTTCGCACCGCCGTAGGGAATGTCGACGACCGACGTTTTCCAGGTCATCAATGCGGCCAGCGAACGAACCTCGTCGAGGTCGACGTCGGGATGGAAACGCAGGCCACCTTTCATGGGCCCTCGCGAATCGTCATGCTGCACGCGGTAGCCGATCCAAGTGGCGATTTCGCCATTGTCCCTCTCGACGGCCACTTGCACCTGGACTTCGCGCTTGGGTGTGAGCAACAGCCGGCGGATATTCTCGGACAGATCCATCTGGTCCGCCGCCCGATTGAAGTACAGTTGTGTCGAGTCGAAGGCTTTCATCCTGAGAATCATATCCCCCAGAACTGTTTGACTCAAGGAAACCTGACGGCGCCGTAAGGAAACACAGTGCCGCCTTTGGCGGTTGTTCCTGTTTTGCTTTGCACAAAGGGCTGATGGCGCGGTACATTTGAAGCATGAACACCGCGGACTTCTGGAAATTGACGGTCGAGAGCCGCCTGCTGACGCCCCAAGCGTGCCAGCAATTGTCGGCCGATTACGCGAGCGCGCGCGGCACAAATGCTGGAAACGCGAGGGTCGCCGATGACGACGCGAAGGGGCTCGCCAAGTGGTTGGTGTCCAACGACATACTCAGCCGCTACCAGGCGAAATTGCTGCTGGCCGGGCGCCCCGGTCCCTTCGTGTACGGCGACTACGTGATCTACGATCGCGTCGAGGGGGGACGACTGGGAGGGCTGTTCCGTGCCCGGCACGCGCCGACGAAGCACGCGGTTTGTCTTTTCTTTTTGGCTGGACCGGGTCTGCAGAATCCGCAGGCGCTGGCCGGCATCGCTCCGGCGGTGTTGGCCGCCGAGACGGCGTCCCAGGGCCAGTCGAATCTCATGCGCTGTTACCTATGGACCGATTTGGGCGCTTTCAAGTTCATCGTGCTCGAAGATCTGCGCGGCGAGTCGCTGGCCGAGCGGTTGAAGACCGGCAAGAAGCTTTCGCCGCGTGAGGCATGCCGTCTCGTGCGTGGGGCTGCGCAGGGTCTAGCTCGGCTCCACGCCCAAGGGCAAGTTCACGCCGACATTCGGCCGGCCAACATCTGGCTAGGCGATAAGGGCACGGTCAAACTGATCGGCTTCCCCCTTTCGCGTGATCCGTTGTCGCCGTCAGTATCGGCAGCTGGTGCCGACGTCGACTACATCGCGCCCGAGTTGGTCCAAGCCGGCGCGAAGCCCGACGTGCGCAGCGACATTTACGCTCTGGGTTGTCTGCTCTACCAGTTGCTCACGGGCGAGGTCCCCTTTCCCGGTGACGACGCTCAACAGAAGGCGGCGCGGAAATTGAGCGAGACGCCAAAACCAGTCGATCGCGTCAATTCGGCTTTGCCGGCGGCGCTGGCGCACGTGGTGGGTTACCTGATGCACAAGAACCCGGACCAGCGCTACCAGCAAGCCGGTAGCGTCGTCGAGGCATTGACCGTCTACAGCGGACCCGAACCACAGCAGGACGGCGCCGATGCCAATGGGCCAAACGCCCAGGCATTCGAAGCCTGGCTGAAGCAACCGTCAAGGCCGGCCACTGCGCCGGCACAAACAACGCCAGCGGCCATTGCGCCGCGCGCGCCTCAGCAAGCGGCCGCGATCCCCGTCTCGCGCGCGGCGCCCATCGGCCCATCACCTGTCGTGACCATGACCGCGTCACGGCCGGCCATGGCGGCGCCTGTGGTCGCCGCGACCTCGGCTTCACGGCCGGCGCCGATTCAAGGAATTGCGGTTCCCATGTCCGTGCAATCGTCAGCCGCACCGGTGGTGGCCCGAGGGGAATCACCGGGGGGCTTACGCCCCCCGCTCGCCATGTCGCCGCTCGCCACAGCTCAGCCTTCGCCGGCGGTTGCCGTTGCCGCCGCGCCTGCGGCGGTCCAGATGCAAACATTTCACGCCGTGCCATCATTTGGCGCAGGCCGGTCGTCGGTTGCCGCTCGGGTCGCCGGTTCGCAAAAGACGTCGATCATGACCTACGTCGGTTTCGGCGGCGCCGGCTTGCTCGTGGTGGCGGCGCTAGTGTTTCTGAGCAACAGCACCGATACGAACCCTGGAAAACCCAGCACCGATCAACCTCTCGTCTCCCAAAATCAAACCTCGACGGCAACCGGCTCAGGCACTGGAAGCGTCGCAAGCACTGGCTCGGGCGCCTCGAACAATGTTGGCGATGGTCAATCGCAGCCAGAAGCCGACACCTCCCATACCGCGGTCGCCGAGCGGGGCATGGAACCGATTAACGGGGTCGACCAGCCGATCTGGCAATCGCCAACTTTAGGTAAGCCCTTGGACCTGGCCTACCTGGCCTCCGGTGCCCAGGTGGTATTGGCCTTGCGGCCGGCGGCGCTGGTACAGCACGGCGAATGGGAAAAACTGAAGGACCCTCGAATGTTTGGCCAACTGAGCGAGTGGCTGACCACCGACCTGCCAAAATACGCCGGCACACCACTCGAGAACATCGAATTGGTCATCGTCGGGCTGCTCGACGCCAGCCCCAACCCGCCGAATTGGGCGATGGTAGTCCGCACCGTCGACGAACTGGCGTCGGACGACGTGGCCCAAGCCTGGGGCGACGTGAAGACCGAGGAAGTCGAAAAAACGTCGGTTTACGTGCAGGGAGAGCGGGCTTTCTTCATGCCCGCCAAAGGTCAGGGCAAAGTGTTGGTCATCGCGCCGGCGGTTGAGCTGCGCGATGTTGTCAAGGCCGGCGACGAGCCTCCTGTGTTGCGGAAGGAGATCGAGGTGCTCTTGAAGTCCAGCGACGCCGAGCGGCACCTGACGTTGGTCGTGGCGCCGAATTTCCCGTTCACCGGTGGCAAGGCCCTGTTCACCGAACAAGGGGCCAAGCTGCAAAGCCCGCTCGACGGCTTCTTGGAGGTGCAAGACGGCGAGAACAAGCTTGAGTTGCCCAAGGCGGCGATGCTCAGCCTGCACCTGACCGACGACCTGTTCGCCGAATTGCGGATTTACAACAGCTTCGTCAACAAATCCACCGGCGTCGTCGCCACCGAGTATCGCCAGCGGATCGGGAGGTTGCCAAAACAAGTGAGCACGTACGTGCGCGATTTGTACCTCTCCGATTACAGCAAACCTGTCTTGTGGGACTTCAAAGACCAATTGGATGCGCTCGACGCGTATACCCGCGCCGGCTACGAGGGCAAGCAAGTGGTTTTGCGTGCCTACCTGCCGGCCGTTGCGGCGCACAATCTGGTGCTTGGGGCGCATCTGGCGCTCTTGGAAAACCCCGGCAAGGCGGGACCAGCGGCCGTCGCCGGGCAGCCGGCGAAGGCGGCGACCGTAGCTGATAAGCTCAAGCAAAAGACGTCGCTTTCGTTTCCGAAGAACACGCTGGAAAAGGCGCTTGAACTGTTGGGCGACGACATTGGTGTGGAAATCCTGATGGTCGGCAAGGATTTTCAAGAAGAAGGGATCACCAAGAACCAGTCGTTCAAATTGGACGAGCGCGAGAAACCGGCCGTTGAAATTCTGCTGGCGATCATGAAGCAGGCCGACCCGGCTGGTCGATTGGTATATGTCATTAAGCCCAAAGAGGGGGGCGGCGGTGAAGTCCTTTACGTGATGACCCGCGCGGGCGTGGCTAAGCGAGGCGAAAAGCTGCCAGCGGAGTTGGAGAAGAAGTAGAACGGAATTCATTCCGTTTCGTTGGTGATACGAACGGTGCAAACGGAATTCTGTTTCCTTCGCAAGAGAGACGGAATGAACTCCGTTCTACAAGTTGGAGAAAAAATAGCCCGTCGTGGTACTCTTCACCATCACCTGCACGACTTGCAAGGCCAAGCTGAAAGTCCGCGACGAGGCGGCCATTGGCCAGATACTCGGCTGCCCCAAGTGCGGCAGTATGGTCCATGTGGCCGCGCCTGAGGGATGGAAGCCGCCTCAACCGGCCGTTGGAACGCAACGGCCCCAGGATGACTCAGACAGAAGCAATGATGCGAAACTCGACTCGGCGGTTTCGGTCAAGGGCGGCAAAAGGCGGCAAACCCGTTGGCGCGACGAGGTCGTAGTTCCAGGTGAAGCGATCGCAATCGACGACGAAGCGGTGGTGAACGCCGCCGAAGATGTCGCAGAAGCCCGAAACCCTGTTGTGGCGCCCGACAGGCAGCCCTCGGCGGCCTGGATCAAATGGGGCTTGTGGGCCGGCGGAACGCTGGTCGGTGCGAGTCTGCTCGTCGGAGCCTGGTTCTCGTGGGGTCGATCGCGCGCCGAATTGCCTTTACCCCTTGAGCCGGAAGTCGAGGCCCCGCACGCGGAGGCGTCCTGGGCCGAACCTGCGCCGGCGGTTGGCCAGGAATCTGCACCACTGCGCCTGTCGCTCGATCCGCGCTGGCTCCCCTCGGCCGCCGAGGGCGTACTGAGTATCCAACCGAGCGGAATTCAGCGGCAGCCCGAGGGGCGGCTACTGCTGGGGCGCACGTCGACGTTGTGGAATCCCGCTTTCGCGACCTTGTTCGCTGCTTTCCAATTTGCGCCGGCCGACATTCGCCGCTTGACCTGGGCAACCACCGACCTGGCCGCCGCTCGCGGCGACGACTGGCTCGCCGCGGGGCTGGTGATCGTCGAGGTCGATCGTCCCATCGCTGAACGGAATGAGTGGCTCGACGGATGCGATTCGCTCGATTGGAAGTTGGGCGAGTTTGTGTGCCGCTCGGTGCCGGCGTCCGATTGGCCGCATCCTTTCGCCGTGGTTGGCGAAAGGACGATCGTTACCGGGCCGGCCGAGGCGATGAAAGTACTCTCGGACCGAGGCGGGCCAAGAACGGCCCGGACTGAATTCGAACACCTGGTCGATCGGCTTGAGGCCGGCGGTGACCTGCTTTGGGCGCTTGATCTGGCCGCCGTCCGCGCTGTCGATGCGATGCCGGCCTGGCTCCCCTTGATCGAGGTGTGCCATGCCGAACACGACGACTGGCAAGTGGTCCGTGAATTGCCCAAGGCAGTCGGGCTGGGCTTGCGGCTCGACGAACGGCTGCAAATAGAGCTGCTTTTCGCTTGCGACGGCGACTCGTCGGCCGAACAGCTCGAGCAGGCCCTGGGGCGCGTCGTCTCGGCAGTTGAAAAGACGCTTATCGGCGAATCCGAAGTTCTGGCCACGAAATTGCGTGCCGACGAATTAACCACTGCGGACGCCGGCCAGCTCAAGCTGCTTTTCTCGGCGACGCGAGAATCGCTCAAGCAGCGTCAGTTCGAGCGTGAAGGGGCCGTTGTCCGTCTCGCGGCCGGCTGGGATGGCGACTGGTCGGCCGTGGCCCTGGCGGCAGTTGCCAGCGTGCCCGAGCTCGAATCGAGCAGGCTTTCCACCGCGCGCGTGCTCGACGAAGACCACCACCGTCAGTTATTGGAAGCGCTTATGGGCTTTGCCAAGGCCGAAGGGAGTTTCCCCGCGGGTGCCGGCGGCGCAACACTACTGCCACCCGAGAATCGATTGAGTTGGATCGCGACGCTCCTCCCTTATTTTGGGCGCCTCGACTGGCACGGCGAACTGACCTTCGGCCGCCCTTGGAACGAAGCCAACAACGCCCAAGTCGCACGCCGGCCATTCGACCTCGTCATCAACCCCGCCTTGGGTCCGAGCCAGACCAAGGCCACCTTTCCTGTAACCCATTACGTCGGCATCGCCGGACTGGGCCCCGATGCCGGCAAGCTGGAGGCCGACGACTCGCGTGCCGGGCTATTCGGCTATAATCGCCGCTCGACCCCCGAGCAGATCGGCGACGGCGCATCGCACACGATCGCCGTCATGGGTGTTTCCGGCAAGCTCGGCGCGTGGGCGGCTGGTGGCGAGCCCACGGTCCGTCCGTTGACGGCGCGGCCCTACGTTAATGGTCCCGACGGCTTCGGCAGCGGCCTGCCCAATGGCATGTTGGTTGGCATGGCCGATGGCTCCGTGCGTTTCATTTCCAAAGACGTCGCCCCTGATGTCCTGGAGCGGATGGCGACGATCAATGGCGGCGAAACGACGCCGGACTTAACCGAGAAGGGCGAGCTCATTGCAGATACCGATACCGATACCGACTCTGATCTCGAAGCCCAAGGCGACGCTGAGCCGCCGGCCGCGGACGCGGTTGAAGTCCGACCGGCCGATTCCGCCCGGCCGGTTCGGCCCGAGGCCGCGATCACAGCCCGTTTGGCCGACACGATTCCCGCGATCGAGTTCGACAAGGTGCCGCTGGTCGACGTGGTCCGCATGTTATCGGATTTCAGTACGCTCGAAATCAGTATCGACGTCGAAGCGCTGGCCGAGATGGGGATCAAGCCCGACGCGCAAGTGACACTCCGTTTGCAAGACGCCAGTGTCGAAGAAGTACTTGTCGCGGCGCTGGCTGAGTTGAAGCTGATTTTCGTCGTCGCCGACGGTCACGTGCTGGTCACCAAGCCCCGCTCTCCGAAGCCCTGACCGCGGTCTGTTCCGGCATCGCAGAACGGAGATTGATTCCGTTTCTCGCCTTCAAACGGAATTAATTCCGTTCTAGGTACGGAACAAAACCGGCATAAACCTGCACACGCCACAAGCCCAGGTTTTTAGCGGCCCAGGCTCCGCCTCAGCCACCAGATCCGTGCTATTTCGCGGCGGTTTGTAGCGTGTCGGCGTCGACGTAGCGGATTTGAATCGACTCCAGCAGGTTCCCGCAGGTCTCTCCCTTTTTCGCTTCCTTGAGGTACTCATTCTTTTTCTCGCCGGCGACGACCACAAGATTGCCGCGGGCCGTCGCGGTGGGGCTGTAGAAGGCGGCGGTGATGATGCCCGCTTCTTTGTCGAATCGCGTCCGCTGGCCGAGAGTGTCGTCGGCGTCGACCACGGTAAAGCGGCCGAGCTCCCCTTCTTCGCCGGTCTTCGAGACGAACCCGCGCACCGCCCAGACGTTCGTCCTGGCCGCGATCGGGTCGAGCACCCAATGGCGGGCCTCTTCGAGGTTGACGTGCGGGCAGATGACTTCGGTAAGCAGGCCCTTCGCGGCAGGGGACGGGGCAGTACCGTCCGGTGTCGGCTGCTCGCCATCGGCCGGCTTTTCAGCTTCGGGCAACGTATTGCGCCCGTCGACCAACAGCCGCATCATCACTTTCTGGCCGGTCTTATTTTCAACCCAAATCTCGAAGACCTCGCCCTTGCGCACACCCACGAAGTACTCGTTCCCCTTGAAAACTCCCTTTCGCTCCTTGCCGTTGAACTTCAGCGAGACACGGAAAGGACATTTCGGGTCGGCCAATGGGTGGGGGCCGTCGGAGCGCTCGTCGAGCCGGTCAATCACCTGGTCGGCCAAGGGACGCGGCGCCTCGTCGCCGCTCGGCAACTCGGGGCGCCGGTCACTGGGCTTGACCACCACACTCCGGGTCATTGCCCATTCTGATTCGGTCAACTGGACCGTACCGCCCACCGACGTGGCCAGTTCGTTGTTGTCCGTCCGTTTCAGCTTGCATCGCAGGTTGACGATTCGGCCCGTGCGCTCGCCAAGCGTTCCCAAGGCGATCACTGGCATCCCCTCGGCCTTTGCGGCCAGGGCTTTGAGCGCTTCGCCCGACCCAAGGTCGGCCAGCGCGAATTGTTCTTGCGCGATGGCCTGTTCCAGATTTCGCTGGTCAACCACGGCAAAGCGGCCCTGCGCTTGCTGCACCAGACGTCGTTCGAGGTTCTCGGCGCAGTGTTTGCCTAGCGTGCCGTAGGTGGCGCTGAGCCGTTCGCCGACGTTAGTTTCGTTGGTGAACTCGAGCACGCCGACTTTTGCAAACTTTTTCTCCTCGATCGTATCTCCCAACTGCTGGGCCATGTCGGCCAGCACCTGCTTGAGCCTCTGCGGGACCAGCTTCAGCACGACCGGCGTGCCGGGCGTGCCCGAGTGGATGATACGCACAGGGGTTTGCTTGCGGTCGAAACGAACCTTGGCCGTGTGCGTCACGTTGCGATAGACGTATTTATTGAGTTCGTCGATATCCACCGTGCCGTCGGCGTCGTCGTCGGCGTGGCCCTTGAGCCCTTCATTAAGCCAGTAGCTGAACAGCGATTGTTCCTTCTCGGACCAGATTTGACTCTTCTGGTCGGCGGTCGAGCTGGCCAACGTGACCACCTTCTGCAACTCGCGGAAGATGTTCAAGTCTTTCTCGTCGAGATTGGCATCCCCCTCACCCTTTTCCGAGCCGGCATGGCAGGCGTCGAGCACCAGCAACTTGAAACCAGCCTGGCAAGCCGCGATCTGGTCGCGGAACCAGGCGACGGGAATGCCGGTGGCGGCCGGATTGGCCGGATCGACGTCGATCGGCGCCAGGTACATCGTCCCGTCGTCGGCGCGGAAGCCGTGGCCGGAGAAATAGACCACGATGCGATCGTCTTTGGTCGGCTTCTTGAGCCAGGCGGCCAACTCGGCCATGATGGCTTCCCGTTTCGGTTGTCGGCGCGGGTCGGCCGCGTCGTCGGTGATTTCAAGAATGCATTCCGGCTCGTAGCCGCCCCGCGTGCGGAGTGTTTCGCCCACGCGACGCACATCGTTGATCGTGTATTGTAAGGGGTTTGCTCGTTCGTACTTTTCGATCCCCACGAGCGCGGCCCACTGACGTCCCTTGAGCGACTCACCCTCCGATGGCTGCCCGTAAAGAGGGTGCGACCCTGCGGTTGCCCACACCGCGATCAGCAATCCAGCCAAGACCCGTTTCGATGATGGCCGGGTCGCGGCCCGCCGCGTGGGTTGGACATGCCGCGGCGATGAGAACAGCGGACGATTCATTGCAGGTACTCCACAAGTTTTCCAGACGGTCGTTCCGAATAGTTTAAGCCAAACACAGGCTTCCAGGCTAGGCATTGCACCCAAAAGTATAAGCGGCGGGGGACTAAGGTTAGGGGCAGATCCGACTGGAGGAAACAAGAGTACGATAAATCAATACTAAACCCGCCACTGGACCGAATAGGCTTCCACAGGTTACTCTGGCTTCGTCCCCTACACATTAAACAATCGCGGTATACAATGCTCCCTTTTCTCCTGTTGACCGCCGCTTTGGCCGCCGAACCCAACTCTGAGCAACTCAAGCTGCTGACCACCTTCCGCGAGGAATTCGTCCCTCTGACGCCGGGCGAGGGGGACTTTCCCGCCGAGTTCGCGATGGGCGACGACAAAGGTCCGGCGGCCGAGCGGCCGGTACACCGCGTGAATCTGAGCCGGCCTTTCCAAATCGCCCGTTACGAGGTGCCGCAAAACCTCTGGGAAGCTGTGATGGGCACGAACCCGAGCAAGTGGAAGGGACCGCGAAATTCGGTCGAAATGCTCTCGTTCGACGACGCCCGCGAATTCTGCCGTAAGGCGACTGAGTTGATGCGCGCGGCGAAGTTGATCGGGTCGGAACAGGCGATCCGATTGCCGACCGAGGCCGAATGGGAATATGCCGCCAGGGCGGGCACCACCACGCAATACTCATTTGGCGACGATGCCGCGAAACTCGGCGACTTCGGTTGGTTCAATGGCAACGCGAAAGGCAACGACCCTCCGGTGGGTGCGAAAAAGCCCAACGCCTGGCGGCTCTTCGACTTCCATGGCTACCTCTGGGAATGGTGCGCCGACGCCTGGCACGAAAACTACACAGGCGCCCCGAGCGACGGCTCGGTGTGGAACGAAGGCGCCGACGCCGACCAGCGTGTGCTCCGCGGCGGTAGTTGGAAGGATGGCGCCGACCAGCTCACGAGCAGCTTCCGCCGGCCGGGCGACCGAAAACTCAAAGACGATGCTGTCGGCCTTCGGTGCGTGCTGGCGATCGAGTAGGTTGGGCTCTTGAGCCTAACGGTGCGTCTCTAACTTGACAAAACGACGACTGTCGATTACCAACGTATCAGCTTCGCGTTGGATCGCGCGTGGGCTTCGCCGGTTCGTTACTTGCCCGCCATTTTTCAGGTTTCCTCGATCATGTCTCAGTTCGTTCCGCCCTCCGTGGCCCCCGATCGCTCGGATGTCGAGTCACCATTTGGGACAGCTACCGAATTGAAAGCCATGGCGTCGGCGCAACCATCAATTGCGGCCTCTGCCGACGAGGAATTCGACGAAGACGATTTCGATGACGATTTCGACGACGACTTCGAGGACGAGCTCGATGAGGAGCTGAACGACGACTTGGACGAATTCGATGAGGATATCGAGGAAGACGATATCGACGGTCCCGAATCAGGGAGCGATGAAGAGTCGGCTGAGCCGTTCGAAGACGACGCGGAAGATTTCTAGTCTACGGCGAGAACCTCGAATGTCTGAAGCAGACGATTTATTTGCGCGATCGTCCAGCGGTGAACCGTTCCCTAATCTGGCCGGGACGGCGTTTCGCGGACAAAGCCAGCTCGACTTCGACATCGCCTTCTACGACGCGATCCTCGAATCCGACCCCGAGTATATCGACGTCCTACGGTGCCAGGGCGAGCTGCTTTCTCGCAAGGGGTTGCACGGCAGGGCACTGGCGATCGACCGCCGACTCGCAGAGATTCTGCCTGGCGACCCTGTTGTTCAGTATAACCTGGCGTGCAGCCTCGCGATGGGTGGCCTCGATGAGGAGTCGCTGGCCGCCCTGCAGGCCGCTCTGGAGGCGGGCTACGACGATTTCGAGCACCTGGCTCTGGACAAGGATCTCGATGGCCTGCGCGGCAATCGGGCCTTTCAAGCCTTGTTGCGGCGATTCGATGCCGATCTGTAACGGGTCCTCGATTTCTTCCACCTTGCTTTATTCCAAATTGCGCTTGCCGATTACTTGGCGCCATTGTTGCCTCGCGATAGCTTGAGTAAAGACGTCTGCGAGGGAGGCGACCATGTTCCGCTTTTTCAGAGGGTACGGCCTGCGGCGGCGGCCCGCGACCAAAGCCATTTCGTGTCGTGCCGAGCTGCTCGAATCTCGCCAACTCCTTACCGCCGGACTGGTGAATGAAAGCGAGGTCGTGCCGTCCGCATCCTCGATCGCGAACGCCACGAACGCGGTCCCCACGGGTCTGACACCCAGTGAAGTCCGGAGCGCCTACGGATTCGACCAGGTGAGCTTCGGAAGCACGCATGTCTCCGGCGACGGTAGAGGCCAGACCATTGCCATCGTCAACGCGTACTCCGACCCGAACATTGCCAACGACCTCGCTTCGTTCAATCAGACTTTCGGTTTGCCCAATGCGAACCTGGTACAGGTGGGTCAAAACGGTCAATCGCCATTCGCACCGGCCAATGCAAGTTGGTCCCTTGAGACGGCCCTGGATGTCGAATGGGCGCATGCGATCGCCCCCGCGGCCAATATCCTGCTCGTCAGCGCGAACGACGATAGCTTGAGCAGCCTGGCCTCCGCCATAGATTACGCTCGCAATCAGACGGGTGTGGCCGCAGTCTCCATGAGCTGGGGTGTCGGCGAGTTTTCAGGCGAAACGGCGCTCGACAGCCTGTTTACGACTCCCCCTGGACATCAAGGGGTGACATTCGTCGCATCGTCCGGTGACGGCAATACGTCCGCCGTCTGGCCGTCCGCTTCCCCCAACGTGCTGTCGGTTGGAGGTACGTCGCTTGCGCTCGACAATGGCAGCTACACCGGCGAGACTACCTGGAGCGGCAGCGGCGGAGGCCCAAGCGCCTTTGAGTTGGCATCGAGCGGTGGCGGGCGCACAACCCCTGATGTGTCGTATGCCGCCAACCCGAATACCGGGTTTGCCGTCTATAGTACGGTCCCATACGGTGGTCAAACTGGCTGGTTCCAGGTTGGTGGCACGAGCGCCGGCGCACCGCAATGGGCGGCCTTGGTCGCGATCGCCGATCAAGGACGTGCCGCCAACGGCGTTGGCTCGCTTAGCGGTACGTCCGGGGTCATCGATGCTCTTCCCAGTGCCGATTTCAATTCGGTAACGCCTGCGTCAACCGGCTCCGAGCAAAGCACCTCATCGGCGTCAGGGCGTGGAAGTCCGGTTGCCAATGCGATCGTCAACAATCTGATTGCGGTCACGGTGCCGGTCAGTTCCAACACACCGACGACAGTTACTCACACCGGCGGCACGACGACTACCCCCGCGGTGCCGCCCGGTTTGCCCACGAAACATGCTTCCCCCTCGAACGTCGTGGTACTTGTCGATTTCACCCCACAGGTCCAGTCGGTCGGACAGGTTGCATTCGCCGTGCCGGTTTTTGCCACGTCATCGACGAGCACGGCGTCGGCGGCGCCATCGATTGCCTCCTCTCGATCGATCGATTTGGACATTGTCTCGTTGGGATTGTCCGAACTCGAGGATGAAGAGAGTCAGGAATCATCGCAAGCTCCAGACGCTGACGACTCGGAACCTTCGTCGCCGGAGGGACCGTCGCTCAAGGGAGGTAATGGCACTTCCACAGCGAGCGGTGCCATGGCGCGCCGCACAAGTGCGTCGTCGAGCGAGTTGCACGATCTTTGTTTTGCCGATTTGTCGTGGTCCGCCGTGCCTGATCTAGGCGAACTGCCACTTTTCGGGCTGGGCGAGATGGGCGCAGTGTTCCCATCCCCGCTGTTGATGGTGGCGGCGCTTTTGACGTCGTTCGAGGGATACCGTCGCTTTCGCACCGAATCCGCCGACAAAAAGACCGAAGAGCGGTAGGTGGGTACAGACCGCACACCAATTTATTCGTCGCGCGGCCGAAAATGAGACCTTCACGGTGGCCGGGGCATCGCTGACGCTCTGCCGCAAGCCACCACGTCGTCATTGCAGAGGTCTCATTCTCGGCCACCCGGAGTATAGATGACGGAATCTTTAGCAAAATAGTCCCGTCCGGCGTGTTCAGCAGCGCGTATAATGGAAGTGGCGGGGAGGGCCGTGCCAGGGTGGCATGCCGCACTTGAAAGGATGGTGGATCATGAAAATGGCGCGTTGGATCGGTGTGACATTGCTGGGGGCGGCGGCCTCGCTCTTTTTGGCCCAGGGTGTGGTTCTCGCGCATGGCGGTGGCGGCGGCGGACACGGTGGTGGCGGCGGACACGGTGGGGGTGGGGGACACGGCGGTTTCGGCGGCGGACACGGTGGCTTTGGCGGCGGCCACATGGGCGGCTTCGGTGGCGGCCACATGGGCGGCTTCGGTGGCGGTCATATGGGTGGATTCAGCGGCGGTCACATGGGTGGATTCAGTGGCGGTCGATCGATGGGAGGGGGGCATCAATTCAGTGGTGGCGCGCGTTCCTTGGGCGGTGCCGGGCAACGTGGATTGGGAGCGGCAGGTAGTTCGTTTGCCGGGCGGCATGCTGTCGGCGGTGCCGGCTCGGCCTTGGGCGGCGCGCGTGGCGGGATTGGCCGCACAGCCGGAACCAGCTCGTTTGCCGGCCGCCATGCATTGGGCGGCGCGACCAGTCTGGGCGCCGGTCGCGGCAGCTTTGCCGGCAGCCGGGTTGGCGGTGTCGGTGTCAATCGCTCGTTCGTGAGCGTCAACAATTTCAATCACGGCGGGTTCGGCGGCTTTGGCTACGGTAACCGTTTTGGCTACGGCTATGGTAACCGTTTTGGCTACGGCTATGGCAATCGGTTTGGCTATGGCAACCGATTTGGTATCGGCTTTGGATTTGGCTACCCATTCTTCGGCTTCGGATTCGGTTATCCGTACTACGGCTTTGGATTTGGTTACCCGTACTTCGGATACGGATTAGGATACGGCCTGGGCTATGGTGGGTACGGGCTAGGGTATGGCTACGGCGGGTATGGAGGCTACGGCGGGTACGGAGGTTATGGCGGATACGGCTACCCGGCGTATGGAAGCTACGCCGCCGCGCCGATCGCGACTAATTATCCGCCTGCTGGCGCCACGCAGCCGCTCGCCAACGACTTCGCCGCACTTGGCGACCAGGCATTCAAAGACGGCAAATATGACGACGCGATTCGTAATTGGCAGCACGCGATGGTCGACGATCCACAAAACGGCGGTCTCGTGATGCTCCTTGGTCAGGCCTATTTTGCCAAGGGAAACTACGACGAGGCCGCGGGAGCGGTGCAACACGGCATGCAGTTGCTGCCACAGGATAAGTGGGGCGTCGTGGTGCAGAACTTCAGGGAACTATACGGTAATAACCGTACCTACACCAATCAACTGCGGGCGTTGGAAGCCGCACGCAGCAAGCAAGATTCACCCGCACTGCGATTCCTGCTCGGTTATCACTACGCCTATTTAGGCTTTCCACAACAAGCCGTGCGAGAGCTGGAAAAAACCCTGAAGTTGAATCCTCAGGATGACCTGGCGCGACAGTTGCGCGATTTGATGAAAGCTAAACTCGGCCCCGCGGTAAAACCGGGACCGGACCTCGCCCCGCAAGGGGCGATTTGAGGTGCGACCGATCCATCCAACGAGAGCAGGGCGACTCGCTATATCGTCGAAGTTGCTGGGGCGAGCGGAGCCTGATGGCCGCTGTTTCGTTGTTGGCTCGTGCTCGTGAGCCCTTTCCGGACTTCTCGCACGATTTCGTCGATTTGAAATGGTTGCAGGAGGTGCGGTTCCTTCGCCAGCTTCGCCCGCCACACAGTTAAGACTTTGTGCTTGCCCGATTCCAATGGCTGGAGATTGGATTCCGCGATCATCTGTTGGATGGTCACTGCCCAGTTTTTCAACGTCATCGACTGTGTCCTTGCGGTTCGCCGAGTCGGTCGTTCGCAGTCGCTGATTGCGCCTGCTGAATGCGCGCCGGTCTTTAGTGTATTCGACTGAAAACCGCCTTGAACTCGATACCTTCCTTGGTACTTTTGTTGCCACGCCATGCGCGCTTGCCCCCACGCAGGCAGGTGACGATCCCGAGTTGAGCACTTTCCGCTACTTCCGCCTACAGTTCAGCCCGGCGAACTCCCTCACCCGATTGGCGATCGCCGGTTCGACAGGGAGCCGCTCCATACTACTGGCGCCGTAGAATCCGACGACCCCCTCAGTATGGTCCAAGATAAATTGCGCGTCGGCGGGTTCGGCGATCGGTCCCCCATGGCAGAGGACGAGTATCTGGGAGTTGACGCGCTTGGCTGTGTCGTGCATGGCTTGCACTTGCCGTGCCGATTCTTCCAGCGTCAACGCAGTCGAGGCGCCGATCGAGCCTTTGGTCGTCAAGCCCATATGCGGAATCAGGATGTCGGCGCCCGCCTCGGCCATGGCGCGGGCTTCGTCGGGATTGAAAGCGTAGGGGGTGGTCAGCAGGTTCATCTCGTGGGCCAGGCGGATCATGTCGACTTCGTGACCGAAGCCCATTCCGGTTTCTTCGAGGTTCGTGCGAAATGTGCCGTCGATCAGGCCCACCGTCGGAAAGTTCTGCACGCCCGAAAAACCTGCCGCGGCGACGTCGCGCAAAAAGAGCTTCATGACTCGGAAGGGGTCGGTGCCGCAAACGCCGGCCAGCACCGGCGTGTGCCGAATGACGGGCAATACTTCACGGGCCATGTCCATTACGATCGCGTTGGCATCGCCGTAGGGCATCATTCCCGCCAACGAGCCGCGGCCACCCATGCGAAAACGGCCAGAATTGTAGATCACCAGCAGGTCGACCCCGCCCGCTTCCGACATTTTAGCGCTGATCCCGGTGCCTGCCCCACCGCCGATGATCGGCCGCCCGGAAGCAACTTTGTCCCGAAGTTTCGATAAGATCTCGTCGCGCTGAAATAGGCTCATGGGAGGTGAAGTGTGGAAACAAGGTCTTGAGGACGCCCCCGCAACATTTTCAGCAGCTTCGCGACCGCGGCGTCGGCAAACTGGGGATCGTTAATATGGCAATCCAGCTCGACGATTTCTACCCCCTCCGCCGTTTCGCGGATCGCCCGGAACAAAGCGTCTCGCGCCGCCACATCGCAAAATGCTTGTCCTTCGCGGTCGATGGCCGAGACTCCAAGCGCCGGAAGCATCACAGCGCTTGGACCGCGGGCGCGTGCAAGCTTGCGACCGATGTCGGCGCCGATCGCGGCGTTTTCCTCAACCGTCGTCCGCATCAAGGTGACGCTCGGATTGTGCTGGTAAAACGAGCGGCCCTGAAACCTGGAGGGTACGCTCTGCGGCGCGTGGAAATTGACCATATCGGTGGCCCCCACCGAAACGACCTGGGGTATTCCTTTGCGGCCGGCTGCAGTGAGCCTCTCGGGCCCGGCCGTGAGAAAACCGCCCACAAGTTCGTCGGCCAATTCCGTGGTAGTGATATCCAAAACACCCGCGATCAATCCTTCGGCAATCAGCGATTCCATCGCTTGTCCGCCATTGCCCGTGGCGTGGAACACGAGTACCTCGTAGCCGGCCTGCTCGAGCAATTGCCGAGCGCGCCCGACACAGGGAGTAGTGACGCCGAACATCGTAGCGGCAATCAGCGGTTTGTCACTCGCGGCCGACTCCTCGCGCGCGAACTTGACCATGCCCGCCATGGCACGCGCCGCCGTGCCGAGCACAAGCCGACTAATGCGATTGACACCCAAAATGTCGACCACCGAGTTGAGCATCAGGATGTCTTTGTCACCAACGTAGTGCCTCACCTGACCCGAGGCCAACGTACTGACCATGAGCTTTGGCACTCCCAGCGGCAAAGCACGCATGGCTGAGGTGCCGATGGCAGTACCGGCTGAGCCTCCGATGGCCAACACACCCGAGACTTTCCCCGCGGCGTGCAAGCGATCGATCAACTTCGTGGCCCCGGCGGCGGCGGCCGTCACAGCGAGTCCGCGGTCGTTCTTGGCCCTCAGATCGGCCAGCGAGGTCCCGCCGGCGGCGAAAAGTTCCTCTCGCGTAACGTCGGCCGCGATCGTTGGTGTACCAAGGCAGCCGGTGTCGACAATCCGCACGTCGGCGCCGGCCGCCGCCAGCACACCTCGAACATAGGCGGCTTCGTCACCTTTGGTATCGAGGGTCGCCAGCAGGTATACGTACATAGTTGCCACCAGCGCTTTATGGCCTCATGCCGGCGCCATTGTAGCGAAATTCGTGAGGATTCCGAGGGTTCCGTTTACTTGGAGCCGGCCGCGTGAGCCGGTTGGCCAATTGACGGCAAACTGATCACGTTGCCCGATGGAAGACCGCTCGATGTGCCATTCGCCGGAAGGAGTGCCTGGGCGGGCACGACAGGGTTGGGTGTGCCGAGACCTTGCGAGGTACCTGTCACTGCCGCAGTGGGGGTCGGATTGGACGTCGCCGGCTTTGCAGTATTCGCGGCCACTTCGCTCTGCGCAGCCTTCTTGGGCAGTGGTTCGGCGACGAACGGCAAGTCGTCGAAATACTTCGCATCCGACAGCGAGAGCAGCAGCTTGGGCGGATCGGGAGTTCGCTTGCGGCGCGAAAACATCAACCGGCTACCGGCGAACCGCGTACCATCGTAGATCGACCCGCGCTGGAACGGTCCTGTGCCAAGAAACCAGCTATCCTTGGCATTGCAAACCACTGGGTACACGCCGGACTGCCAGACCGCCTGGCCATTGGTGTTGTTGTAGGCAAAACAGGCGATCTTCGCGACTCCCTTCTGATCGGTCGACTTGGCGAATGGAATCTCGGGAATTGCCGAGGGCATTCCCATCAATGCTCCGGTGGGCAGGCTCAACGCCGGAACGCCAAGAAGCACATCGTGATGGTTTGTACCCACCGCCCCGGCACGTGCTTCGATCGTAAATTCGGCGGTCTGCTTATCAGGGTTCAAAATGCAATGCTGCGCGAGCATGTGTTGCCGCATTGTGCTGATGACGTAATTCTTGTCTACGATCCCTTCCAGGTACTGGGGGTCGAAATAGACGTTCTTTCCGGCCAGGGGCGTGAAATCGATCTGTTCGATCGCGCGGTCGACCGCCGTCGAAATCAAGAGTTGTTCCGTCGCCGTACGCGCGGAGTCCGACCACTTGGTGGTTCCGCAGCCCAGCGTTCCACTGCAGAGGCAAAGCACGATCGCGGCGCGAATCGACGAATCCATAGGAAACCCCTACGAAAAGAAAGCATCAACACATCAGCATGCGTTTAGGGTTGATGCATCGGGGCGGATTATAGCGAAATGCTCCGGCGCGCCAAACGCGGCTTCGTGGCCGGCCAGATCATGCGCGTAAGTGATTGTTCAGCAGGGACTTAAAGTTTAATCGCCACGGCCATGCGGCGTTGCGATTTCTACTCGTCAATGGCCTCTTCCGGAATGCGCCCGGGTTCACCTGTCTCCTCGACCTCGTCTCCGTAATAGAGAGTGGTTTCTTCCTGGGCGAGATTGGTTCCAGTCGCTTTACACTTGAGTTCTACACGGAACAGGTGAGTACCGGCGGATTCGGCCTTCGCATGGATCTTGAACACGCGCTGGCCACCGGCTTCCAGCGATTCAATGGGTTCGAACAGCACGGTCCCAGGAGCGATTTCGTGCGACCCACCCTCAACCGAAACCGGCTCGACGCCTTTGGCGAAAAACGCCACGATGTCCACTCCGTCGGCTTGCCTTTTGCCGCGATTGCGGACCCGGATCTCGTAGACGGCGTCCGCGCCGAGTGAAACAGGCCCCGATGGGTCGGTTACTTCCAAGACGATGTCGGCCACGGCGACGATCTTGGTCGTAACCGAGGCGGTTTGCTTCTGAATTCCTTCAGCTTTGGCGGTCACATCGACTCGACTTTGCCCAGAGCTCTGCAACACGCACTTGAGCGCAAGCGTCTCCTCCGCGCCGGCCGAGAGCCGATCGAGCTTCCAGGTGACGCGCCCTGTCGATTCGTCGAAGTGTCCCGTCGAAGTCGCCGAAACGAACTCGGTATCAGCGGGCAATTGAGCCGTGATCTCGAGCTGTTCCGTGGTCGAGTCGCCGGGATTTTTCAGGCCTATTTCATAGGTGGCCGCGGCGCCTGAAAACTGCTTCTTGGGACCGGCCACCATCAATTCGAGTGCGGCGCGTCGCACCGTTACTTGTTCAACGGCCTCAGCTTTCAAGCCACCCGCCGCTGTCGCCTCGGCTTGAATCTTCAATGGACCGCCTTGACGCGCGACCAGTTCGATCTCGACCACTTCGCTTTCGCCGGCGCCGACGGTACCGACTCGATGACTCGTGGGCTCGCCGTCGTCGCCGTCGAGAGGCAGCAAGCGGATCACCACGTCGTCCGCGTCCGCGCTCCCCGGATTCGAAACGGTCAAACGGTAGATTTCCTTGGCGTCACAGCGAACTTCTTTCGGCCCGGAGATTCGCAGATCCAGTTTGGGTTCCTGTACTTCAACGGTCGCCTGCGCCGAGGGCGAGGCCGCCGACCAGCGTACCGCCAGGTCGAATGAACGGCTCTCGCGCGCGACGATCGGAAGGACTAGTTCCGCGTCATCCCCCGCCGCCAGATTGCCAATCGACCATTCAATTGCCGCATTGCCGCGCTCCGCCTGGCCGGCGGAGGCATCCCACTTGCCGACCTCGGCAGACCCGGGCAGACCGATCGCGACGATCACACTGGCGGCGGGAGTCTTGCCTTCATTCCGGACCGTGATTTTGTAGTCGGCCTCTTGTCCCACGACAAGCCGCTTCGGCCCGGTCGTTTCGACCGACAACTGCGGACCCTGGCCCGATATCAACAGCTTGCCGCCCGAAGTCGCGATCTTTTCGCTCGAAGCTCCCTGGTCGCTCGACGTCCCCGATTTTTGCTTGCGCCGAGCCGTTGTGGTGGGCGTCGAGCGCTCTGCCCGTGGCACGGTCGAGCGCGTCGCCCGCTGCTCTTTTTCCTTCGATCTTCGCGCTAGGTCAATTGCATTGGAAGCGACTTTGGGCACAGCCGCGTTTGACGCTGCGGAGCGCCTCGGCTCGGCCGATTGCGTTCGCCGGGCGGACGGACTGGCAACCGCATCTCGCCGGCTCGAAGATGGTTTCGCATTGGGTTTCGGCGATGCTGCCTGCGCAGGCCTCGCGTCTTGCCGCGCCATCTTAGGATGAACGTGCCCTTTGGATGACTTGGAGCTCTTTGCCGGTGGTTGGGGTGCCTCTTCCGCCGGCTCGCCAACGATTGTCCGGCGAATTCGGTTCAATCGCTTCGCGAATGTCATTTTTTCCTGTGATCCATCGTAATCGTAATCGTCCTGAGCCAAAGCGGGAGCGGCCAAAAGGGCCAGGCCCAAAACCGTGAAACAGGCCGTCGCAGTCGTCCGAAGCATGGCAAGACCCTTACATTCGATTCGATGGTACACGATTTCGTCGTCTTGTATCGGCTGGCCCGATCGTCGAGGTTTAATGGCCTTTGCGGAATTGCCGGAAACAAGGGTTTTGGACGGTCTAGCGAATTGGGAAGTTGCCATCGGGGCGTACACGATGTACCTTCCAAGTCGGAGGTAGTGTCATGCCCGTTGACCCACAAGTTCAAGTTTTGCTCGACCAGGCTGCAGTAGCAGTCGGGAAACCGTTACACGCGCAGACCCCCGAGGTTGCCCGTCTGGCCATGTTGGTGCAGACCGCCGCGATGGGGCCGGCCGAGCCAGTTACTGAAATCATGGACCGCCGTATTGCGGGGCCGGGCGGCGAGATTCCCATTCGTGTCTATACACCGATTGGGCCAAAGCCGTCCGGCGCGGTCGTCTTCTTTCACGGCGGCGGCTGGGTCGTTGGGAGCATCGAGACTCACGATGGTCTATGCCGTGCCCTGGCCAACGCCGCCGGCTGCGTGGTCGTTTCGATCGAATACCGCCTGGCACCCGAATTTCCCTACCCCGCTGGCCGTGACGACGCGTATGCCGCCACTTGCTGGGTGGCCGAGCACGCAATTGAAATCGGCATCGATCCGCGGCGGATCGCCGTGGCGGGCGACAGCGCCGGAGGCAACCTGGCTGCCGTCGTGGCGCTGATGGCCCGCGACCGGCACGGACCGAAACTAGCGTTGCAAGCACTCCTATATCCCGTCGTCGATTGCGACATCGAGACTCGTTCGTACCGCGAATACGCTGAGGGTTACCTTCTCTCGCGCGATACGATGGCCTGGTTCTGGCGTCTCTATTTGAACGGTGACGGCAATTCGCGTGAAGCCTATATTTCGCCATTGCGCGCGGCCGATCTGGGTCGACTCCCGCCCGCGATCGTAATCACGGCCGAGTTCGATCCATTGTGTGACGAGGGCGACGCCTACGCCGCGCGGCTCGCGGCCGCCGGTGTCGAAGTCGAGCATTCCCAATATCCGGGCATGGTCCACGGCTTCATTCGCCGAATGAACTTGCTCGACGGCGGGCGGCGTGGGCTTGAACAACTTGCCACGGCGGTACGAAAAGCGTTCACGTAAACTTCATCATGCCAATCTCATTTACATGTCCGCACTGCGGCCGCCAAACCTCCGTGGCCGACCAGTACGCCGGACAAACCGGACCTTGTGTGGGCTGCGGAGGGTTGATCACGATACCGGGTGCGCCAATGGCGGCGCTGCAAGATATCTCGGCGACACAGCTCGCGGCGCCACGACCTGGCCGTACCTCGGCTCCTGGCTGGGTCATCGCGCTCTTGGTGGTAGGGGCGGTTGGTGGCTTGTGTATTTGCGGCGGGGGAGTGTTCTTGTTACCGGCCATGCAGGCCGGACGCGAAGCCGGCCGTCGCACCGTCTGCACCAATAATCTCAAAACGATCGGCCTTGCGATGCAGCAGTACCAGCAGCAGCACGGCACGTTCCCTCCTGGCTACGTTTCCGACGAAAACGGCAGGCCCAAGCACAGTTGGCGCGTGCTGCTGTTGCCTTACCTCGACCCTGGACTCGCCGGCCAATACAACTACGACGAGCCGTGGGACGGTCCGAACAACCGCCGGCTTGCAGGCCAGATGCCTGACGTGTTTCGTTGTCCCTCAGAAAGTCCAGGCGCCGCGCCATCCGGCAACACGACCAGCTATGTGGTAGTCAACAGCCCCGGCGCGATTTTCGACGGCATGAATGCCTGCGGTTTGGCCGAGATCACGGACGGAATCTTCAACACTTTGCTGGTGGTCGAAGCAGCCGACTCCAACATTCCGTGGATGGAGCCGCGCGACCTGAACCTGGGGCAAATGAATTTAATGCTCGGGGCCACCGATTTCGGCATTGCCAGCCGTCACCCGAATGGGGCTAACGTGCTCATGGCCGACGGCACCGTTCATTTTCTCCCTTCGTCGACTCCACCACAGGAGATTCAGGGCTTGGTCACGCGCGCTGGGGGCGAATCGGTCGTCGTGCCTTGATTGAAGGATGATGGATGAAAGACAAGGCGCGACGCGCCGTCAGACCTCATTACGTTCTGTGCATTATTCCTCGCGTCGCTCCGCCTCACTGCCTCCCACGATCTTGACATTCGTCGACAAAAAGTAAGGAAGCGTGCCGGTTTCGAATTTCGCCTCGCCGAACATTGCCGCGAATCCTGATTTCGGCTCCGCAACGTCGTAACGGAACGTGCCATCGACCAGCTCCGAGGGCCGGCTTTCCCATTTCGCCTCGCGGAAATCGCGCGTGGCTGAGATGGCCACCCAGGCCAGAGCCTCTTTGGGCCGGATGTTCGAGCGGAGGTGGAGCTGCAGCAATCCGTCGGAGTTCTTCAAGTCCCAGGTCAGTTCCGGCAGAGCGAGTTCGCCAGCCGCCTGGCGATGCAGCGCGGCGATCGAGCCGACGACCCGTTCGAGATCGCGCAAACCGTGCCCCTGGTTCGGCACATACAACACACGCTTCTCGCCGACCAGGCCGTCCCAGTAGAGGTTCAGAGCGTCGAGCGGCCAATAACGGTCATTCGTGCCCAGGAGAATCAGTTTGGGCTGCACGAGCCGTTCGCGGTAACTGTAGGGATCGACGATCGCCCGCAATTGTGTTCCCTGCTCGCTGTCGTTGCGGTCTTGGATTCCTCGCCGTGTATAGTCTTCAATCTGCTCGGAGAATTTGCCCCAGGTGGCGAGCTGATGCTTCATCTGCGGTCCCATATTCAGAACGTCGATCACCATCGGGGCCAGCGCCTGCACGCGCGAGTCGATTGCGGAAGTCAGCCAGGTGGTCCAGCCTCGTTTCGACGCCCCGGTGAGCGTGAAGCGTTCAATTTCAATCTGCCAATGCAACCTGGCGAATTGCTGTACGGCGTCCATTCCCCGGATGGCGCTTTTGACCATCGGCAGCAGTAGCGGCCAGGTGGAATCGCCCGTCTTGAGGAACTGTTCGAAGGTGTAGGAAATGATCTGGTCTTCCCGCATGCCGTCGAAGATGGGTTGCTGCGGTACGTGCAGCAGCACGGCCACCGGCGCGCCGATTTCCGCCGCCAGCGCCGCAAGTAGCGGCGCCTCCCGCGGTAATTCGGACTGCGGATCCTTAGGTGGTGCTGCAAGGTCGTCGTGCCAATTGCCGCCGCCGATCAAAAGCAACGCCCGAGACGGGTCTCGCAGCTGTTTCGGCTTGACGATGAACAGTTGGTGCTTCCAAACAATGTCGTGCCAGGTCTGCGACGTCAACGTCAACTCGACGTAGGCCTGGCCCGCCAGTTCACCCTGCCGGCGCTCGACCCAGCCGAAGCTGTCGTCGGGAAGTTCGACGTACGCGGCCAGCGCGTCAGTCGGCTCCACGGCGGAAGCCGCGCTCGCGGCGTAGACGAGCAGGACGAGCATGCCAAAAAAGCCGAAAAGGCATCGCACAGGCGTGATTCCTTAGGTTGGCTAGATATAGTACATGTCCTCGCGATGCCGCGAGCGCTCGATCAGATCGGCGAATGTGATTGAGCGGAGCATCTCATGTTCGACGTTGGCGACTTTTTGCCAAGTCGCCTTGAGCACGCGGGCGGAGGGCGAGTGCGGAGACGCGCTTGAAGTCAAGGGTTCGTCCGGCCCATCGATCACGGACATCACTTCGGCCAAAGAGATTTCGTCGGGCGGCTTGTTGAGCTGATATCCGCCCGAGGCGCCGCGCGTGCTTGCCACCAGCCCGGCCCCTTTGAGCTGCAACAAAATCTGCACGAGAAATCGAGAAGGGATGCCGTGCTCCTCGGCGATCGAGCGGATGCGAACCGGTTCACCCGCGCCGTGGCGTTCGGCCAACTCGAGCATGGCGATGCAGGCGTATTCGGTTTTGGCGGAAACTTTCACTCTTTGTCGTCCAGCGTATGCAGCCCGCACTCGGTCTTGACGTTGCCGCTCCATCGCCCCGCCCGTTCGTCTTCGCCGAACATCACCGCCCGCGTGCAAGGCCAACAACCAATGCTCGTGTATCCCTGGTCGTGCAAGGGGTTGTAGGGAACATTCTCCTCGACGATCAGTTTCCAAACCTGCTGCTTCGTCCAGTTGGCAAGCGGGCTGATCTTGACCAGGCCGAATTTCTTGTCCCAACCGACGATCGGCGCCTTGGCACGGTCGGGACTTTGGTCGCGGCGGATGCCGCTCATCCAGGCGTCCCAGCCGACGGCCGCCTGTTTGAGCACCTTGATCTTGCGGTCATTGCAGCATTGGTCGGGGTTGGTTTTGTAGAGCGGACCACCATGGATTGCCTCGTAAACTTCCACCGAATGCTCCGGCCGCTTCAGCTCGACTTCAATGCCGTACCGCACGGCAATCCGGTCCCGTAATTCGAGCGTTTCCTTGAATTGGTAGCCCGACTCCAGGTTGAAAACATGCGTGCGAGGCTCGATCTCTGCGAGCCAATGGATGATCGCGCAGCCCTCTGGACCAAAGGCCGTGGCCATCGAGAGCTTGGGAAAATAACGCTCCACGGCCCAGGCGATGATCTCCCGCGGCGCGGCAGTTTCCAATCGGCGGCTCTGCTCGGCCAATTCCTCTAAGTCGACAGGCGGCACGGACAGGTTCGCTGCTGGCGGCGGGACAGGCTCAGTTGGCACGTTTCTGGCCGATGCAATCCCGGCCGTCGCGTGGTTTGAGGGCATGGTTTCCAATTGCGAGTCGGCTGTATAAGGTGGGCGAATTCCGTTCCACGCCGCGTTGTCGTCCTGCACCACATTCAACGACATGGCGGGACGACAACGGTCGGCCGGACAATGTTTGCCCGGAGCGGCTCGTGCAATGGTACGAATGTTGCTTACCAAAGTCAACTATCGTATCGTTCTGTCAGGCTCAAGCGGGCTGCTTGACTCAAAATGGCGGGAATGTCACGATCTGGGCCGTGCCGTACGATTTTTCAAGGATCGTATGTTAGGCATTACAGCCTGACTGCTACGGCACTTAACGTCGTGTTGCCCAAAGTGCGCGGAATTCAGGCCATGTCAGAGCAAACGTATCTGGCGGTTGATATGGGGGCCTCAGGAGGGCGAGTGCTCGCCGGCTCATTCGACGGTCGGCAACTGTGGCTCGAAGAACTGCATCGCTTCGAGAACGGCCCCGTTGCGGCGGCGGGCGGGCTCTATTGGGACGTGTTGAATCTTTGGGGGCATGTCTGCCAAGGGCTGCGATTGGCAGGAACGCGATTCGGACGCTCGATTCATTCGGTCGGCGTCGATACGTGGGGCGTCGATTTCGCGCTCCTGGGTCGAGGCGACGTGCTCCTGGAAAACCCGCACTGCTACCGCGATCCACGCTGCGAAGGAATGTTGGAAAGGGCGTTGGAAATTGTCGGCCGAGACGAGATCTTCGCCCAGACCGGATTGCAGTTCATGCCGATCAACACGCTCTACCAACTCATGTCGCTGCGCGCGACGAATTCGCCCCTTTTGGATGTGGCGGAGACGCTGCTCTTGATGCCTGATCTATTTCACTGGCTGTTGACCGGCGTCAGGTCAAACGAGTTCTCCAACGCCACCACCACCCAGTTTTTCAACCCCACGCTTGGGCGTTGGGCCACCGAGCTGCTCTTGCGTCTTGACTTGCCCACGCGCTGGTTGGGCCCCGTCTCTGGCCCCGGCACGCGGCTGGGACCGCTAAGGCGCGACGTCGCGGTCGCAACGGGGCTGGCCGACGTGGGCGTCGTCTTGCCGGGCACCCACGACACAGCCAGCGCCGTGATGGCGGTGCCCGCCATGGGAGAAGCCAGCCAGCGACCTGATTGGTGCTACATAAGTTCGGGCACCTGGTCGCTGATGGGTGTCGAAGTCGCGCGACCCGTAATCAACGACGAATGCCGCCGGCTGAACTTCACGAACGAAGGGGGAGTGGGTGCGACGACCCGGCTCTTGAAGAATATTACCGGGCTGTGGCTGGTGCAAGAATGCCGCCGCGTCTGGCGAAACGAAGGGCGCGAGTTCACCTGGGAGGATCTGAACCATCTCTCGGCCGCCTCTCAGTCGTTGGTGTCGCTGGTCGATCCGGACGATGCGGCCTTCCAGGCGCCGGGCGACATGCCTGAGGCGATCCGCGCCTATTGCCGGCGCTCGCGCCAGCCTGCACCCGCCGACGAAGGCGCGGTGATTCGTTGCGCCCTGGAGAGCGTGGCACTCAGGAGCCGCTGGGTGTTGGAGGGGCTCCAGCGGCTGACGGGTGGGCGGATCGAGACGATCCACATCGTCGGCGGCGGCACGCAAAACCGGCAACTTTGTCAAGCGACCGCCGACGCGTGCCAACGTCGCGTCGTCGCCGGGCCGATCGAGGCCACTGCGCTCGGCAATCTGATGGTACAAGCCATCGCCGCCGGTGCCGTCGGTTCGATCGCCGAGGCACGTGATGTCATCCGCCGCAGTTTCCCCCTGGCCGAATACGAACCGCGTAACCCGTTGGCATGGGAAGAAGCGTATGGGAAGTTCAAGATGATTGCCGGATTGAATTGACTTGCGGCAAGTTGCTGGCCACTCTGAAATGCCCGATATCAATGCCAAGATTACGTCAACTCAGGGATTGGCGCGCCCTCGGGTAGGACGGGAATCGGCCGCCCGCTGGCATCACCGATTTCAACCCGGGAAGCATCGATACCCAAGTGATGATAGATGGTGGCGATGAAGTCGTACGGGCCGACTTGTCGTCGGACTGGGCGTTCGCCGAGGCGATTGGTCGCGCCAACGACCTGCCCCCCCGCGATGCCGCCGCCGGCGAACAGTATCGACATGGCCGAAGGCCAGTGGTCGCGGCCCGGTTGCATCACCTTGCTCACCGTGCCAAGCTGGTTGGAGATGCGGGGAGTGCGCCCGAACTCACCCGTTACGACCAGCAACACTCGCTTGTCCAGGCCGCGGTCGTACAGGTCCTCGATCAGGGCGCTAACACAGCGATCGAAATTGACGGCACGGTACTTGAGCGAATTGAAGATGTGGCAATTGACGGCGTGGTCGTCCCAATTGCCGGCGCTCGTGCCATCGGGACCGCATTCACTGCCGTAGAGCGAGACGGTGACCAGATCGACGCCAGCTTCGACCAGGCGACGTGCCAGCAGGCACTGCTGGCCCCAGTGCGTCCGGCCGAATTTGTCGCGAAGCGCGCCCGGTTCTTGTTCTAAGTCGAACGCACGACGTACCCGGTCGCCGGTGAGGATGTCGAGGGCCTGCTCCTTGAATGAGTTCATCGAGCGCACTGCGGCGGAATCGCGGGCGTAGCGGTCAAGACAATTGAGCAGTTGTCGCCGTTGGGCGAGCGGCATGGACGCAACTTGGTCTGTCAGCCCAAGCTTCCGTGAACCCCCTTGGCTTGGATCGCTGTTCGGGTCACTTTGGACAAAAAGGGGCTCATAAGTGTTTCCCAGGTAGGCCGGTCCAAGCGCTGGGACCGGCGAAAACCATTTTTCCGTCGTCAGTCCGACGTAGTTGGGCAGTTCGCGACCTGGTTGCCATCGCACGTAGTTGGCGACGGCCAAACAATCGGGGTGATCGGGGAACCAGGTCTGTTGTGGCGTGTAATGGCCGGTCCAGAGCCTTTGAGGACCGCTTGCGTGGCAGGCAGCTTCGTGCGTCAATGATCGCAATAAGCAGAACTTGTCTGCGATCGCGGCGTGGTGCGGCAGCAGTTCGGTGAGCTGAAGACCGGGCACTTTGGTGTCGATGGGGCTGAAAGGCCCGCGGTATTCTGCCGGTGCCTCCGGCTTGGGGTCATACGTGTCGATATGGCTGATGCCACCGTGGCAGCACAAAGCGATGATCGCCGTCGGCTCCTGAGGCAAAGCCGAATCGGCCTCAGCGCGGAGACGCAATAGCCCGGCCAGGGTGAGCCCGGCGACTCCAGCCTGCAGGAATTGACGGCGGCCTTGTCAAAATTGCTCCGTGTCTTTGTTTTTGAGCTCGCTCGACGGTCGCCGACTCATCTCAGCACCTTGTCAGGGAAAGCAACGGCACCGTTGAGGAGGCCAATCAGAACAGAATATCAGTGTACATGCGGTGCGGCAGAGTGCAAAGGTAAGGACACTGCACTACCCGGAAACAGGCTGGTCGGGTCGGTCCTGTCGCTTCACGCTTTGTGAGAATAAGATAGTCGATCAACTCAACGATCAAGGAGCTGCAACAATGGTGCGAGTCGGGATTGTAGGAATTGGGTTCATGGGCATGATCCACTACCTCGCCTATCAGAAGACACGTGGAGCGAAGGTCGCGGCGATTGCTACCCGCGACCGCAAACGCCTGGCGGGCGATTGGCGCGGGATTCAGGGCAATTTTGGCCCGCCAGGCACGTTGATGGACCTCGGACCCATTGGGCTCTACGAACGGTGGCAAGATCTGTTGGCCGACCCGAAAATTGACCTGGTCGATATTTGCCTTCCGCCCGCACTGCACGAAAAGGTGGCCGTCGCGGCGCTAGCGGCCGGAAAGCACGTGCTCTGCGAGAAACCGATCGCCCTCACGATGGCCGAGGGAAAGAAAATGGCCCAGGCGGCGAAACGGGCGGGCAAGCAATTGCTGGTTGGACATGTACTCCCTTTTTTCCCCGAATATGCCTACGCGCGGCAGCTCATCGCCGGCGGCAAGTACGGCAGGCTCTTGGGTGGCCACTTCAAGCGGATTGTTTCCGATCCGCTCTGGCTCAAGGATTTTTACGATCCTAAAGCCGTGGGTGGTCCAGTCATCGACCTGCACATCCACGACGCGCATTTCATCCGGCTCATCTGTGGCATGCCCAAAGCGGTTTACAGCACGGGTCGCACACGCGGCGAAGTGGTCGAGTTCGTCAACACCCAGTTCCTGTTCGACGATCGTGACCTGATCGTAACCGCCACCAGCGGAGTGATCCAACAACAAGGCCGCGGCTTCACGCATGCCTTGGAGATTTATCTGGAGAAGGCCACGTTGCTCTACGATTTCGCCGTGCTGGGTGGGGTACCCACGGCGAGCATGCCACTGACGCTGCTTACACCTGACGGCAAGGCCGTGCAGCCCAAGCTCCCTGAAGTCGATGCCTTTGCCGCGGAACTGACCGAGGCCGCACGAGCGGTCCATAGCGGCCGAGCGTCGGAGGTCCTCTCCGGCGAATTGGCCCTTGACGCCCTGACTCTCAGCCACCGCGAAACCGAGTCCGTGCTGAAGCAGCGGCTTGTGAAGATCTGATCCGGCGAACGGTTGCTGGGGCAGAGCCGGCAGAGCCTAAGCGATACGCCGGTCGCAAACTAGCCGGAGCATCGCTTGGGCTCTGCCACCAGCCAACACTTGTTCGTGACAAAATCTCTCATTTGGCGGCCGCGTGGTATAACCCTGAGCATCATTGGCCCGCGATGTTTCCGGCCGGCGGAAGCGGCCGGAGGTAGGGCTTGAGCTGTTCGAGAGTTTTTGGGCCGATGCCGCGTACACGGCGCAAGTCGTCATGGTCCGTAAACGGGCCTTCACGTTGGCGCGATTCAACGATCCGACGCGCAAGCCCCTCGCCAATGCCGGGCAGTTGCGCCAATTCGGCCCAGTGGGCCATGTTCAAATCGACTAGGAACTGGGCCTGCCGCGGCGGCTCGCGGTCGATCTCAATCAACCGCCGTCGCAAACCGCCGTGCACCGTCCAGTAGCAAGCCAGCGCCACGAGCGCCGCCAGCGCAAGCCCGGCGATCGCGGCCTGGTCGGCGCGCCGGAGCAGCCACGCTGGTGTGGGCTTGGGTGGTTTCGTCGGGTGCGTTGACATCTCAAGGGCCATTATCCAGAATTTCCACACAGATGACTACTATTGAGTTTCGGCAAATCGAATGGGACGACGAGATCGTGGACGATTGCCGGCAATTGATTCGCCTGGCAGTGCGCGAGGATCTCAGCCGTTGGCACGACTGGACTACGGTGGCCCTGGTGCCTGAGGGCATGCGGGGCGCAGCCCGCGTTGTCGCGCGGCAATCGGGCGTCATCGCGGGCCTCGCCGCGGCGCGAATCGTGCTCGATGAATACGACCCGCGGATCGAATGGCAAGACTTGGCGCTCGACGGTACGCAGGTCGAGCCGGGCAGAGCCCTTGCCCAGTTGGCCGGCCCGGCCCGAAGTTTGCTCACCGTCGAGCGACCGCTCTTGAACCTGTTGGGCCACCTGTCGGGCATCGCCACATTGACACGGACCTACGTCGACGAAGTCGCCGGTTCGCCGGCCCGTGTTTACGACACCCGCAAGACGACGCCAGGCTGGCGACGGTTGGAGAAGTACGCGGTACGCTGTGGCGGCGGAATGAACCACCGCCTGGGGCTGTTTGACGCCGTGTTGATTAAAGACAATCACCTGGCCTTTTGTGCCGCACTCCCGGGCACCACGGCGGTTCCCGCCGTGCCGGAGACAGGCGCCTGTCTTACGCCGGCGCAGGCGGTGGCCAAAGTTCGCGAGTTCCTGGATGACCTTGAGCCCAACGACCCGCGTTCGGGTTTGATCGTCGAAGTCGAGGTCGACACGTTGGAACAGCTTGAGCAGGTGTTACCGGCCGGTCCCGACATCGTGCTATTGGACAACATGTCGCCCGCTGAGCTTCGCGTGGCCGTCGCTCGACGCGATGCGACTTTTCCGAGGGTGCAGCTTGAGGCCTCGGGTGGGATCGAACTGACGACGATCGGCGAAGTCGCACGCACCGGCGTCGAGCGGATCAGCGTCGGGGCGTTGACCCACTCGGCGAAGTGGTTCGACGTCGGGCTGGATTGGTTACAAGGATGACTGGCCGTGTTCGGTAAAACAGCATTGTCGCTTCCACAGCAAAGACTGGTTACACTGAATGCGGAGGAGGCTCCATGAGCACGTCAGCACGCATTTCGCTCGATGAATACCACGCCATCATTGCGCGAGGCGACTTCCTCCCGCGGGAGGAACTCCGTCCGCTGTTGTTTCCCAACGTTGCCCTGCGAGTATCGAGGCTTTTCGAATGATCTGATGTTGCAATGTCACGTACGTCATGCACTCTACTTTTTCGCCTCGGCCGCAAGATCCGCCATCAACCGCTCTACGATCGGCCGCTGCGAGCGAATGTGATGCACCAACGCCCGGCGGGCGCGCGACCAATCGCGGTCTATCAAGGGACGCAGGATGGCGCGGTGTTGCTGGGCCATCTCGGCCACGACCGAGGCCCCCAACGCCGCCTCGTCAAAGAGAGTTGTGTAATAGACGCCGTGACGGGCGAAGAAGTCCTGAATGTAATGATTCGCTGATTTCTCGATCAGGTAACGGTGCAACTGGTTGTCCAACCGCGCGTGGCGACCTCGCGCCGCTGGCGGATTGCCCGCCAGCATCACTTCGAGGTCCGTTCGTGCCAAACGCGGCCGCGATAAATCCAGCGCTTTCAATTCCAGCGCCTCGCGAACCTCAAGATAGGCACGCATGTCGGCCTCGTCATAGGACCGCACACGCCAGCCACAGCGTGGAACGTGCTCCAACAGCCCCTGACCGGCCAGCCGGCTGAAGACCTGCCGAATTACAGTGCGACCGACGCCATGCCGTTCGGCAGTGGCCTCCTCGCGGAGATAATCCGATTCGCCGTGCAAGCTCCGCCGGATTAACTCAGCGGCGATCATTTGGTCGCAGTTCGGTGGCGGCACGGGCACTGCGGCACGGACCGCGGTTTGGTTGCCACGTGCGCGCCGCGAACCGAGCGACAATCGCCCCTGTTTGTCCTTCTCGATAAACCGCCGCGATACCAACTCGTCTACCGCACGCCGCACCGGCGTGAAACTCACGCGGTAGTGCCGCGCCAGGGCGTCGAGTGTCAACGGCTCAGGCAGGCCATTGCCCGCTTCGATGCGGTTTTCGAGGTCGTGTTGGATATAGGAGGCAAGTGTCATGGAGTGCGAAGAAAGGCGTTGGGCTCGACGGGACTGGTCTTTTCAAGATCGCAGCGTAGAGGTCGAATCGTGCCTGCTGCCAAACCTGATTTTATTTCGCAACACCTAACTGCAAGAAGCTTGCCATCGGCTTGCCCGATGGAGGTACACGTTGGCAGCTACAAACGACCGCCCCACATTCCGCGCCGGGTTTCGCCGTCACCGCCTCGTTCCCCGCTGCCTTCGGCAGCGGGGAACGAGGCGCTAAGAACCAAGGATCTGGAAGAGCATGACTCGCCTTGTAGCAGCCAACATCACGGACCACCGGGTAAGCCGGTTGCATGAGAGCCTCCACGCAGTAGCCAAGCACTTCTAAGAGACCTCCACTGCCGGTCTCCCCAGCACTTCATACCGCGGCTCGATTCCCAATCCTGGCTTGCTCGAGGCCGCCATTCGGCCTTCGACGCGACGTGGAGCGCCAATGGCCGTGCTGACCGTCACGTAGCTGTTGAAATCGGTCGCGGTAAACAATAGCTCGCTCGGCGTGCTGTGCGCCAGCTGCGCGATTGCTGCGGTGACGATGTCGCCGCCCCAACTGTCTTCGATCGTCATGGCGATCCCCAACGACACGCACAGATCCCGGGCTTGCCTGGCCTTTGTCAATCCGCCGAACTTGCTGATCTTGAGGTTGATCACGTCCATCGCCCCATCGCCCCAAGCGCGGAGGAGCACGTCGAGTGAGTCGATGGTTTCGTCGAGTACGAAGGGGTGGTCGGTGCGGCGGCGGACCGCAAGGCACTCGTCGTAAGAGAGGCATGGCTGCTCGATATAGACATCGACATCGCGCAAGGCGCGAACGACGCGGGCCGCCTCGTGTACCAGCCAACCTGTATTGGCGTCGGCAATCAGCTTGTCACCATGCTGTAGCTGCGCGGCCACGGCGCGAACGCGGGCGATATCGGTATCGGGGTCGCCACCGACCTTTAATTGGAACCTCCGGTATCCTTCGCCGCGGTACCCGGCCACCCTGGCGGCCATTTCGTCGGGTGACTGCTGCGAGATCGCCCGGTAGAGAACGAAATCGTCGCCGTATCGGCCTCCCAAGAGAGTGCAGACCGGCAAGCCCGTCGCCTGGCCCAAAAGGTCCCAGCAGGCGATGTCAATTGCCGACTTCACGTAGGGGTGCCCTTTGAGCGCGGCGTCCATGTGGCGGTTGAGGCTGGCTAACTCGCGCGGGTCTTCACCGATCAGGTGCGGCCCAAGCTCGGCAATGCCGGCGCGAACCCCGGCGGCATAGGCCGGCAGGTACGCTGGACCCAAGGGGCACGCTTCGCCGAAACCGGCCAACCCTGTATCGGTCTCGACGCGAACCACCGTGGTGTCGAAGACGTCGACCTTCTTGCCCCCGGACCAATGGTAGCTCCCCTCATGAAGGGGCAATGCGACGCGGTAGGCGGTGATACGGGAGATTCTCATTGGGGTTCGTCTCCCCAGAGATTGCCGAGCAGATCGAACACCGCCGGATCGTGCTTGGCAAGTTCCGAGCGCACGTACGGGTAAAAATCGTTGGTGCCGAAGTAGGCCTCGCTGGCTTCGGCGAAATACTCCATCGGGTTGGTGGCGGCGTAATGGCGGTCGCTGCTGCCGTTGATTCTAAGCACCTTCTCATAGTTTCCCGCGACCTTCGCGCGTTCGTAAACCGCGGCGACCTCGGCGTTCTCAAAACCGTTTTCCAAGAACTGGTGGTGGTAGGCGTGGGCCAGCTCGTGCAGCACCATCCACGGTTGTTGGATCGTCCAGGTGAGGAAGGCTTCGGCATCGGCGATTTCGACGCAACGGGCCTTGTCGGGGTTCATGTCGTGTTCGCTCAGCCAGCCGGCGTCGGGATGGTATGCCATGCAGGGATGGTGTGGCTCATCGCGCTCAACCCAAATCGTCACCCGCCGCAGCTCACAGACCGCCGCTCCCGGCAACCGGCGCTCAATTTGGTACAGTTGGTGCCGCAGCAAAGTGAGAACCCGCTCACCCAGTTCGGCTTCCTCGTTCAACAAACGCGGATGGACCAGCACGCGCCAGCCTTCGATCTCGCGCGGGACGTAGTGATCGGTCGGGTCGAAACGATCAACGTTGTCAGCCGACGCGGCGATCGGGATCAGGACCGCGGCGAATAAAGTTGGCAAGAAATTGCGCATGCGACGGGCTTTCAGGGATGGCGGCAGATTTTGCGGCGCTGGTTGACATTGTGTACAAAATCAAGATAATGCGACCTTGCCTCGAATGTCAAGCGGCGATGGCCTGGATTCCGGCGAGTTCGGCGACAGAGGATTTGGTAACAGAGGATTCGAATCATGAATGTCACGTGGCACGGCGTTTTTCCCGCCGTCACGACCCAGTTCCTTGCCGACGGATCGCTCGACCTCGAAGCGACCGGCAGGCACATCGACGCGTTGCTATCGGCGGGTGTGCATGGTCTGATCATGCTGGGGACCGTGGGCGAGAATTGCTCGCTCGAGTACCGGGAGAAGTTGGCGGTGCTCGAGGCGATCGTGGCTCGCGTCGCGCGTCGCATTCCGGTGCTTACGGGCGTCGCCGAATATACGACGACTTTGGCCTGCCGCTACGCCGCCGATGCGCAGAGAATAGGACTCGACGGTTTGATGGTGTTGCCGGCCATGGTCTACAAATCGGACCCGCGGGAGACGATTGCCCACTTTCGCGCCGTCGCCCGCTCGAGCGAGCTGCCGATCATGTGCTACAACAACCCTCCCTCGTATGGCGTCGACATCACGCCCGCGATGTTCGCCGAACTGGCCGATGAGCCGCGGTTCGTGGCCATCAAGGAATCGTCCGAAAACGTGCGGCGGATCACCGACCTGAAGAACCTGGTCGGCGACCGCTACATTCTGTTTTGCGGCGTCGACGACCTGGTGTTGGAAAGCGTGCTGCTGGGGGCGCGGGGATGGGTCTCGGGATTGGTGAACGCCTTTCCGCGTGAAAACCGCTTGCTATGGGACCTGGCCGCGGCGGGGCGCTACGACGAGGCGTTGGCGGTCTATCGCTGGTACATGCCGCTCTTGCACCTCGACACGCGGATCAAGCTCGTGCAGGCGATCAAACTGGCAATGTCCGAGTGCGGCCTGGGAAGCGAAACCGTCCGCCCCCCCCGGCTACCGCTGGTCGGAGAAGAACGCGAGGAAGTGCTGGCCATCATTCGCCGGGGAATCGCCACGCGGCCGGACAGCAGGCAGAAGACGGAATGAGCTGAGAGAGTTCTTCTACCTTCCCCGCCGCGGCGGATATCGCTTAAGGCTCAATATATCCTTCAGCGCTCGTATCCGCCAAACGAGTCCATCCCGAGCCGCATTTTCAGCTCTTCGAATTGTTCATAGAACTGGTCGCTCGACGAGTGGACGTGCTCGGCTTCGGTGATGAACTTCATCTGATCGTCGCACTTCACGTTCTGTTCACGGAATGCGTCCTCGTAGGCCGCCAACTGCTCGCCGTAAACGATCAAGAGCTTGTGTTCGTCGAATTGCACTTCCTGCGGAATGCCGGGGTTGAGCACGGCAATGCCCGTGCAACCGTCATTCAGGAGTAGCTCCTCGAAATCCCACAAAATGCTTTTGAGCACGGGCATGTCGATGTGTTCGCGGTAAAGGTCGACGTGGCCGCGGCTTTCTCGATTGTGGCTGGTCTCGAGCACGACGTCGACCTCGAATCCCAACGGATCGAGCAGATCCATAAAGAGTTCAAACAGGTTCTGTTTTGAAGCGACGCCCATCAGTACCGGCACGCTGGTCCGCGAATCCTCGTCGTGGTAGGTGTCGTGGCGGTACCCTTGGCAGGGGACGACCTGCAAGTCGTAGCTCGGCCGGATGGCGTCAGTCAGAATGAAATCGCCATAGCGGACCACGCCGAGATGGGCTTCCAGCTCTTCCTCGCTCAGCCGTTCGAAGCTGCTCGTGCCGACCGTTTCGGGTCCGTCACGAAACACATTGCGAAAGAAACGTTTCAGAAAACCCATGAGTGACTTCGTACCTCTCCTCGTCCGGCGCCGAACCAACCGCGACACTCGTCCACGCGGACGACCCTCCCGCACCAACGGTAGGTCACAAACCACCGCGTGATCGAGCCGCTCGGCCGATCGTAATAATCCCCCCGCTCCTCACCCTCCGCCGGCGACGGAATAATCCGTGCAACCGCTTTCGGTGAGCGCGAGCACCATTGACCGCATTTGGCGCGTGGCACCGGGGCCTCACGTTGCGGGCGGTCTGGTGCCCACAGTTCTAGTCTAGCACTCGCCTTCCCAAAACGCAGTCGTTGGCGCACATTTTCGCTTCAAAAACCACTCCCTGGCGTGGCAAGCCTTATCGAGAGCGGCGATCGTTCGTCCGCGCCATATGGCGCGGCCGTCGATCTCGGATCGTCCGTCACCATTCCAACTCACGAATGTAACAATATAAGTACCTTCCAACGAAAAACGGGAAGGCCTTCCGAGCGCTTGCCTGCGCCGCTGGAAGGACTTCCCGTCCATATATTCGGTACGCACGCCACGCCGCGAGCGTTCACGCGGCTTTCCCCTGCCCCCTCCTCCAACCCTTGGTTATACTACCGTCAACTGAGCCGCGGTCGCGCGGCTCTCCAAGGTAAGGAATCGCCCCCCATGCCATCAGGCATTGCGCACGTTTCTTCGCGATCGGACACCTCCTCGCGGAGAGTCGCGTATTTCAGCCTTCTCGTCGTGGTCATCGGCGGCTGCGGTGGCCCCCCGGCGAAGATTTCGCGCACGGCGCAGACGAAGCTTCCCACCACATCCAAGGAAACCTGGGACGTCTATTACATGCAGGGTGAGCGCGCCGGTTATGCCCGAACGCTGCAGCAACCTGTCGAACAAGACGGGGCCGAGTGGCTGCGAATCGAGGGGGAGCTGTTTCTTTCGATCAAGCGGTTCGGCCAGATCAACGAGCAACGCATCAAACTGGATAGCCTCGAATCAATCGAGAGAGGCCTGCGGTCGTTTACCAGCGAAGTCACGATGGGCGCCGAACCCGTCGTCACCACTGGCCACCTCGAGCGGAACACGCTGGTTAGCGAGACCAAGTCGGCCGGTAAGACATCGCAGATCCGCCAGGAGTGGCCGGCCGGCGCCGGTGGTTTTTTCGCCGTCGATCTCGACCTGGCCCGCCGCCCGATGCAGCCTGCCGAACGTCGCACGTTGTCCGCACTGCAGCCGGTACTCAACATCATCGGCACGATCGAGTTGGTGGCCCGCGACTACGAACCGACCGAGCTCCTCACCGGCACGTACGACCTGTTACATATTGATAGCGTTCTTGAGATTCAAGGCCAACGGATCGAATCGACGCTCTGGACCGACCGGACCGGCGACATATTAAAAACCCGTGCCGCCGGAGGCATCGAGCAGGTGACCTACCGCGCGACCAAGGAGCAGGCCCTGGAGAAAATCGACTCCGGTAAGTTTGACCTGGGTGTGGCTTCCACGGTCAAGCTCGACCGGCCGCTCGCGGACGCGCACCAAACCCGCCGCGCGAAGTACCGCGTGGAGTTGACCACCGCCGACCCGGCTCGGGCCTTTGTCACGGGGCCGACGCAGCAGGTCGTCTCGACGGGCCCGCATTCGGCGGAAGTCACCGTGGTCGCCATCCGTCCCGATTCGCCCGCCCCCGATCCAGAGGCTGAGCCCCCGGTCGATTCGGATGACGAGCCTGCGGCTTCCGACCGGCCAACCGACGCCGAACGGGAGCCGAACGACCTGTTGCAAAGCGGCGATCCGCTCGTCGTGGCGATGGCCCGCGAAGCGGCGGGCGAGGAAGCCGACCCAGCGCGATTGGCTGTCGCACTGGAGAAGTACGTCCACGATAAGATACGCCGCAAAGATTTTTCGACGGCGCTGGCGACCGCGGCCGAGGTCGCCCAGTCGCTACAAGGCGACTGCACGGAGCATGCCATGCTGCTCGCGGCCCTGGCCCGCGCCAGCGGTCTTGCCTCCCGCGTGGCCACCGGCCTTGTCTATGCCGCCAGCGAGCAGGGTTTCGCCTTCCACATGTGGACCGAAATCTATTTGCGTGGCCGCTGGGTGCCGCTCGACGCGACACTCGGACAAGGGGGCATCGGCGCTGCGCACCTCAAGCTTGGCCACTCGAACCTGAAGGGCACAGCGGCACTGGCCAGCTTCTTGCCGGTCACCCAGGTGATGGGCCAGCTTAAGATCGAAGTCATCGAGATCGAGTGAAATTCACGCGGTTGGGAATCATACGTTCACGGTGGCTGGGGCAGAGCGTAAGCGAAGCCCCGGGTGGATAGGGACCGGGGAATCGCTTACGCTCTGGCGCCAGCCACAAATTTCCCTCGGCAATTGTCTCATTGTCGGCCACATGAAGTAGAGATTTACTCGAAGCCGCGGTCCAGGTCCGCAGGTTGCGGCCGCTTTGCCGAACGGGGCGGCGCAATTCGTGGCTGACCAGCTCCGGCGGACGGGCTGGTGTCGTAAGGATCGTACGCGGCCGCGCCGGCAGGCGCAGCGTTGGGCTCGTACCCGGCACCGGCCGATTGTTGATTCGGATCGAATGCCGGCTGCTGGCGCCCGAAGGACGGCTGCCTCTGCCTCCCGTCGGCCGATTGGTCCTCGTTGGCCTGGCCAGCCTGAGCAGCGTCTTGCTGGATGCGCTGTTCTTCGGCCTTGAGCACTTGCAGCGCCTTCCCCTCGTCCTGCTGAATTTTCGTCTTATCGAGCGTGATATTGATGTGCTCGTTGCTGCCGGTGCCGCTGGTCGTGAAATTGAACCAGTGCAGATAATAGGCCACGCCGGCCAGCGCCGCCAGCAACAGGATCGTCTTCTTCATGATCGTATCTCCTTTGGGAACTTACGCGGGCAAGTGCCTGCCATTTGTCTCGCGCCTTCGGCGAGAGTGCGGCGGGCGATCAAGGGGCGTGTTCGTACCAGAAATCCGGCATTGGTCCAAGACCGAACCAGAGCAAACGAAGGAACTTGGGCCAGTTGCGTAGATCGCGGAATTTGAAATGGCGTCGACGGTCGGCGAGACTTGATCGTGTTAACGTTGGCTCTTAATATCGGCTTCCTGTCGATGGTCGAGGTCGCCTCCTACCTGATTCTGGCATGATATAATCTCCTTTGCTTCACCCAGACGACACAATCGTGGCCATTGCTTCGCCGCCGGGAGGCGCGGCGCGCGGCATCGTGCGCCTTTGCGGACCCAACTCCGTCGACTATGTGGCGGCATGTTTTGAGCCCAACCATTGTCGGAACTCAGACGAACAACGATACGAGCGACACGAAATCTCGCGAGTTCGTTTGCCCACGGCCGTTTCTGGACATATGCGGCTCGACGGTTTCCATTCGTTTCTACCCGCCGATCTCTTGCTCTGGCCCACGTCGCGGAGCTTTGCGCGCCAACCGACCGCCGAGTTGCACACGCTCGGTTCGCCGCCCCTTTTGGAAGCAGTGCTGCGGCAACTCTGCGCGGCGGGGGCGCGGTTGGCTCGCCCAGGCGAGTTCACGTTGCGGGCATTCTTGGCCGGCCGGCTTGATCTGACACAGGCCGAGGCAGTGTTGGGCGTGATCGATGCCGCCGACCGTCGCGAGCTCGATACGGCTCTGGCGCAACTGGCCGGCGGGCTGGGTGGTCCGCTCGGCCAATTGCGGGAACGATTGCTCGATCTGCTGTCGCACCTTGAAGCTGGACTCGATTTCGCCGACGAAGCGATTGAGTTCATTAGCGCGGCCGATTTGGAACGGCAGCTCGCCGCGGCCGCCGACGAAGTCGATCGGCTGGCGGCCCAGATGGCTTCCCGTGGCGAAGTTGCCCGTACCATCCGCGCTGTGCTGGTCGGCTGGCCTAATACGGGCAAGAGCAGCCTCTTCAACGCCTTGGTCGCCCACAGTCCAGTCGCCCCCAGTCCGACGACTGCCACGCCGGCCATCGTCTCCGACCAGGCCGGCACCACCCGCGATTGGCTTCGTGCCCGGCTTGACCTCGATGGCCAGCTGTGCGATCTGGTCGATACGGCGGGCGTCGAGCCCGACCAAGCGGGCGGCGACGACATCGCGGCTTTGGCTCAATTACTGACTGCCCAGCAGCGATCGCAGGCTGATGTCGAAGTCTTCTGCCTCGATGCAACCCGCCCGCTTAATGCCTGGGAGCAAGAACTGATATCGTCGCCGTCCGAAACGAGCCGCCTGATCGTTGTAACCAAAACCGATCGGGCATCGTCGGCGCAAGCCCGGAACGATGCGATCGCCACAAGCAGTGTCACCGGCGCGGGCTTGGATGAACTGCGCGGGCGACTGCGCACCGCGGCAGTAGGAGCGCGGGCAAGTTCCCCGCATTTCGTCGCGGGCACGGCGACACGTTGCCACCAGAGTCTTGCGCGGGCCGCGGTCGGCCTCTCTAAAGCACTCGAAATCACTCAATACCGACAAGGCGAGGAGCTTGTCGCGGCCGAACTTCGGCTGGCATTGGACGAACTTGGGCAAGTCGTCGGCGCCGTCTACACCGACGACGTGCTCGACCGGATTTTCAGCCGCTTTTGCATTGGAAAGTAGCCGCAACCCCCAATACCCCCCCAATACCCCTAAGTCACGCCCGTCACGCGTAAAACCGAAAGGTTTTGCCTGTATTTCATCGTCACCATCGTCACGCATCGTCACGGGGCCCCTCCTGCCGACGTCCACCGACAATTTGCACTTTGCAATTCGTATTTTGCAATGGCGTCGAAGTCGGCCGCGAACTCAGGGCCTTGCCTGCGCGACGTCTGAATTCCTTCGTCGGCTACACGGAACATCATGTCGGGCGACTGGATACACCGTGCCCGTCGTATTCCTCTAAACCAAAAAGTGGAGAATCGGCTCTGCAAGTCGCCCATCTACCAATAGGGGGGTCTTCTGCGCGCATCGCAAACCTTTTCTAATACCTGACTTGCGAACTCCGCAACCTTCGTCGCCATGCCGAATTCGTCGGTACAAGTCGTCCAATAAGTCGTCCAAAAACGGCGCGCAAGTCGTCCAATCGCGGTGTTTTCGCCTGGCATGCGCTAGCGATCTGAGCGCATCCTTTAGTAGGCCGATCATCAGATGGCGGCCCGTCGCCAGGTGAGTCCCTCTTCAGGCTGGTCGATGCCCGCGACCAGCCAGACGTCGCCGTCCCAGGTGCAGACCGCGGCCTGGCGGCCGTCGGCGAGGAAGTCGAGTCCGGTGAACCTCAGTTGGCAGAACCATGGATTCTCGACCGGGTGCGCCAGCACGTCGACGGCAAACGGACCATCGTCAGTGCCGAGCTGGCTCAGCGTGGCAAGCGTCGCCGGCCACCGCGGTGGGCCGCCATGAGTGCAAGGCAACAGGTCCCTTTCCGGGTTGTCGATCGCGACCTCCGATGCGAGAGCCGCGGCCTCCACCGCCGACTCGATCGTCGAATTGATTCCGGCGGTCCACAGCGTGAAGCACAACCGTTCTTTGCCGGCGGGCAGCTTGAGACGCAGGTTGCCCGAGTCGGTCGCCAGCCATTCGGCTCCTGGCGGAAAAGGTGCAACGCCCGCTACGACGGCGCTAGGCTTGCCACCCGCGTCCGAACTCACGATGGTACCGTCGTGCTTTTGGCCCGAGGCGTCGCGGACGATTCCACCATCCAACGCATCGAGCGGCCAATGGGCGACGAGTCCCTCCGCCAGGCCGCCCTCCTTGGCCAGCGCCGCGATATCCTTCGCGGCCAGCGCTCGGCGATAGAATTGGACCTCAGCCAAACGGCCTTGAAAGTAGCTCTGCCGTTCGGGGAAGTCAGGTGCCGCGTAACCGAGGCGAACGATGTGCCCCCGCGGCCCTTCCTCACTGACATCACCGTGCGGCCGAAGCTGCCCCTGGGTGTCCTGACGGCCATCGATGAACAGCCGCGTCTTGCCGGTTACCTGTTCGTGGACGATCGCGACGGCATGCCAGCGATCGTCATCGACTTTGCCGCGCGACGTGACCGCGCCGACCCAGCCGACGTCAAACACCAGTTTGCCGCCACGGACGAAAAACGCCTGAGCGTCAGGCACCCATTTGCCACGCGGCGCCGTCTTGGCAAAGATTGTCCCGCCCTTTCGAGCGCGAATCCGCGCCGCAATCGTAAAGTCGCTCCGCGTCAGGTCGAAATCGTCGCTGCCGGCCGGCTCGACGCATGTGGCGCCGTCGAAAGCAAGCTCCGCGGCGGGCCCCGCGAGGTTGGTCTTGGCCGCCTTGGCGAACACCACGGTGGAGCCGCTCGCAACACCGGCCGATTCGATCGCTTGCAATGTTGCGGCCGGCTGATGTGCGACTTGCAGTATCAGTTCCGTCGACCGAGGGCCAAGGTTGAACGTACGCGTGAATATCGGCAGCGGAGTCGGGCCGCCGGCCAGACCGGGCGATTCGAGCACGGCGACGTCGCCGACGGTGTACGAAATGATCGTTTGCTGGCCGAAGTGGTACAGGCCCCGATAGTGGGCCCAGTCTCGTGGCAACGGCCCGTAAGGTCGGTCATCGCGCCCGCGGAGCCGCGGGTCGTCGAAGCGGCCATCGGCTGGGTTGGCCCAACCGGGTCCAACCGGATTGGTAAGATGAACCGGACCGGCGACCCGCGAATGCACCTCGTGCCGGCCGTTGAATTGGATGCCGTTGAAGTCGATGAAATTCTCACCGCTCCAGTTGGCCGCCACCCGCAGGGTGTCGTGGTCGAAGACCATCCAGTGCCGGCCGTGCGAGATGCCGCCGGGGCCGGCGTCGAGTCGCATGGCGATTCCCTTGTAGGCGAAGTTCGAGCCATCGTCGCCAATCTCATAGGTATTGATCAAGCTGGGCCCGTAGTCCATCTGCACCCACGGCTCAACCAGGCTTGGCTCCGGTCCACGAGTATCGCCTCGAGGCAGCTTTGCCAGGTAATCGCGATCAACGCGGGCGTACTGCGTTGGGTTGTTCTTCTTGAGGTACGCCTCGCGAACGTAATGGATCACGTCGTACTTCTGCCGCGGCACCATCCAAATCTGTGGCGCCATCTGACCGAAACCTTTGGTGAGGGTCTGATAGATCGCGTAGGGGTCACAGCCGTTCTTGAACTTGCCTGTGGCGAATCGTAGCGACGTCGGCAAGGAACCGGGCCTGTCGTGCGTGCCGTGGCAGTTGACGCAAAGCCGGCCAAAAATCGCCTCGCCCCGCGAAAAACTCTCCTGGTCGAGCTCGCCGATGAGCCCCGCATGGTCGATGCGTTCTTCGTACTCCGGCAACGGTGGCGGAACCAGGAGCGCCGCCGCGGGGCGCAACTCGGCCGCACGGTCCGGACCTCCTTTGGCAACTTCCATCAGGTAGCGGACAAGATCCAGGAACTGCCCGCGATCGGCAATTTGGTTGACCAGCCCGCTTGGCATCAGCGAAATAGCCGCGTTTGCTCGCTGATCGATGTCGTTTTTAGCGACCGTCACCAGCTTGCCGTCCTGCGCGGTGTCGCGTATCACGATCGACTCGCGGCGTTCCTCGACCAACAATCCTGTGAGCGTGGCACCGTCGACGGTCACCAGCGAAACCGCCTCGAACCCTTTTCTGATTGACTTCGATGGGCTGAGGATCGATTCGACCAGTAGCTCATCGGTCGGGGGCTCATCGTATCTGGCCAGGTCAGGCCCCAGGGTTGGCCTAGCGCCAACGCCGACATGGCACTTTGTGCTGGCCAGGCCGGGCTGGAAGAAAACCAGCGCCCCACGCGCCGGATCGCCCAGCTCGCGAGCGGCATTGGCGAGGGCAGTGAGCGGTTCGGCCAACAAGTGCTGTTCCAGCGTATCGGTTGCCGGAGGCGCGCCGGAAGCGGAGCCTTCGGCGAATAACAACGCAGCCAGCACAAACAAAATGGCGAAACCCAAGTTAAACCAGCCCTTCCACTCGAAATCGCTCGCGTCGTAGTGTATTTCGGTATTCTATACTGGCTGGCGATTTCCTTCGACGTCCTGCGGCAATCGGTCGAGCGTGACGAGGCCGAAGCGGCGGTTGGACCAACGGATCGAAGGTATCAACGTGGAAGTTGCTCGTGGAATTTGCTTTACAAACCAGTCGCCTTTGAGTAAACTGCAGTTCAATCACCTAACGGTGATGGAGACTTGGCCACGCAGGCACCTGCCCCACCTGCGTGGCCTTTTCCGTGCGCCGAATTCGAGCCAGTGCACGCGGAATTCAGCCGAATGGTTGCAATCGCCCCCTTCCCCAAATAGTCTAGAGCTGGGCGTTTTGCTTTTTTCGACGGAGGATGACCGTGCCGCGCACCATGCGACGATGGCTATTGGCCTCGCTGGGGCTCTTGGCCGCGCTGGCCGTACCGGCTTTGTGGTCGCGCTCGCTTCGGGCGCAAGAGACCGCCGCTTTCGACGTCAACCGCATCGAAGAGCGAATCAAACAGGCCGTGCGCGGCAACCCACGGCTCGCCGGAGCGTGGTTGTTCGTTACTTCGGACGACGGCGGCGATCCGGCAGCGACACGGAAGGTCACGTTCCACCGTGTGCTCGACCGTTCCCACGCCGCGCTGCAACGACGCGAATTCGAGCGGCTGATCCGAACCTGGCTGCCCAAAGGCGCGTACTGGGTCGACACAACGCGCGACCAGGAATATTCCTACTCGGAGTTGATGGCCGAGTTGCGAGTTCGGGTCGAAACCGACCCACTCTTGGGCGGCTGCGCGATCGTGGGGGGTTACTATGCCCCCGATACCGGCGAAGCCGACAAGCTCGATCTGGTCCTTCGCGGCCGCATCGCCAAGGAAAGTCAGACCGTCGAGATTGAGCGCCTTTGCGGGCATCTGATGCGCGGCGACACAGCCTGGCTCAAGCCCCCGGCCGAAGATGGCGGATCGCCGGAAGCCGAGGCCGCTTTGGCGATCAGCCCCAAGACTAGCGAGTTAAGCGTCGTCGAACCGTCGGACGCGCACGGCCGCGTTTTTTACGCCGATGGGCTGAATGCCTTCTGGAAGGGGCAATACCTCCAGTCGGCTCGTTCGTTCCGGTTGGCCGCTTTGGAATCGCCGCGCAAGCTCGTGTATTACTATTGGTGGACGTTGGCCGATTTGGCCGGCGGCGACGCCGTTACGGCCGGCCGGCGGATGCGAATGGTGGCCAGGCGGTTCCGCGAGGCCGACTTCGATCGACAATCGACTGAGTATCGCGACGTCGTCCGCTCGCTCGAGCGAGTGCAAGGTCCGCTACGGCGGGCACTGTTGGAACTGGAAAGCCGGGCACTCTTTGCCGATTCGCAGACCAGGGTGGAGTGATGGAGTGGTTATAGTAGTTTCAAAATCGCTCTCATGGTCCTGACCAAACGCCATGTCGCTCATCCGGCTGGTTTACTATAGCGGTATCATCGGCGGTTGGGCCGCGCTATTCGGCTGGATACTGGCCGAATGGCTCTACTATCGCAACGGCATGGCGGAAGGGGTGGGAGAGTTGGCCGTGGTGGGCGGCCTGGTGGGCGCGGCAATTGGCCTGGGACTGAACGTCGTGGCGGGCATGGCCAACGGCCAGTGGAAGCAGCTCGTCTTCCGCGCCGTACCAGGACTCGCGGCCGGCGCGCTGGCCGGGGCGGTCGGCACGGCCGTAGGAGAAGCGCTACTTCGCTTCGGCCTGCATCGAGCTTTCGGTTGGATGATTCTGGGGCTGGGTGTCGGCGCCGTCGAAGGACTCTACGATCTGGCTCCGCGCAAACTGCGGAACGGCTTGATTGGTGGCGCGCTGGGCGGCCTTCTGGGAGGCTTCCTTTTCGACCCGATTAGGATCATGGTGGGTGGTTCGGGCATGTCGAGCCGTGCCACGGGCTTCGTTATCCTGGGCCTGGCTGTGGGCACCTTGATCGGTTTGGCGCAGGTCGTGCTCCGCGAAGCATGGTTGACCGTGCTCGATGGCTATCGTGCGGGGCGGCAACTCATCCTCAGCCAGCCCGTCACCTGCCTCGGGCGCGGCGACCACTTGCCGCTGCCGTTCCTGGGGCCGATGAACGCAGAACTTGAATCGGAACACACGCGCATTTCGCGGCAGGCCGACGGCTCGTATGTAGTCGAAGACAACCACAGCCGGCTGGGAACGCGACTCAACAACCAGGTGCTCTCGGCGCCCACCGTGCTCAAGGACGGCGACGTGATCAAGCTGGCGACCAACTTCGTTCGGTTCAACGAACGGCAGCGACGCACGGGCGACGCACCGGCGGTCCAAGCGGGCGGTTTCCAGGGCCAGGTCCGCGACGCGCCCCCTCCACCGCAGCGAATGGCGGCGCCGCCGGCGAGGCCATCGGCGACGCCCGGCAAACCTTCGTCAAGCCCACCTACGCCGTCGAAGCCCGCGGCCCCCGCGGTCAAGCCACCGTCGCCCCCTGCCCCGCCACGCTCCGGTGGAATTCAGCCGCCCCCGCCGCCACGGAGGCCGAAGCCCTAGCGATCGGCGTTACGTCCGGCGCGAAGCGTTACGGAATTCATGAGAGCTAAGAGCGGCTGCGTCATCGTCCGCCGGAGTCGATTCTTCTCCGGAATCCTCGACGGGCTTCGCTCGCTCGGCCTTGCGCGTCGGGCGGCTGGAAGCTTTGGGCCGTCGACGCTCTGGACGCGGCGCCGCATCAGCCTCGGGCGCGACCTGCTCGGTCTGTACCCCCTCGGACGTTTCGGATGTCTGCGGATACTCTTCGTTGGTGTCGGTTTCGTTATTGATGGCTTCGTCACTGTCAGCCGGTTGACGTTGGGTCGAGTCACCGGGGGGCTTGCGCGCCCCGTTCGCCTTTTCGGTTTCGCCGCTGCCGGCCGGCCGACGCTTTTTCGACCCACCTGGGGGCTTACGCGCCCCGCTCGCGATATCCGATTCGTTTCCGTCGGCCAGCCGGTGTTGGGCCTTTTCAACCAACGGCCGGAGTTCTTTGTTGTCGCGGTAGAGATTGACGATGCTGGTCCAGATTTCGTGGGCCTCGACCGTCTGGCCCAGTTCGAAAAGCTCGTCGGCGCGGGCCAGCTGCGACTCGATAAATTGCGCGCGGTCTTCGGCCTGCTCTCCGCCGTTGGTAAGCCGTTCGACCTCACGACGAGCGAGATGCACCACCGGTCGGTCGTCACCCGTGTCGGGCACGAGCTGAATCAGGCCGCGGTACTTCTCCAAGGCCGCCAGGCGATCGCCAAATTGGTCGAATCGCCACGCATCCATGAACAATTGCTCGGCCTGCGACTCGGCCTTCTTCCCCTGGCGAATACGAAACATGATGCGCGCGTTGGCATCCTCCATTTCAACCTTGTCAATGAGCTCGCGCGCCCGCGCCGCGTAGGCGCCGTCGGGAAACTTCTCCAATAGCACATCGAGGTACTTGCTTTCCGCCCGCTGATGGTCGACACGCTTCTCGCTGGCCATCAACTGTTCGGCCTTCGCGAAAAGCTCAGCTTCGTTCAACGGCCAGAAGACCCAGCAAGCCAATCCCACGACGCCCAAAAAACAAGCGGCCAGAAACCAGGCGCTTTCGAAAATCGGTGTCTGTTTCTTCTTCTTGCGCTTCTTGCGCCCCACCAGCTTGCGAGCATCGACCTGGTCGGGCTTCGTGAGTTTGATTGCGCTGGGCCCCGTCTTGAGCATCTGTCCGGTGACGGTCGCACCGCTCGACACTTTGTGTTGTACTTCGCGCAGGGCTTGCGCCACCGTGCCCGCGTCGTAGGGACGGTTCGCAGGGTCTTTTTCCAGCAGTTGACTCACCAGGGCATCGAGCCAGACGGGGCAATCGAGCACGATCGACGATACCCTCGGCGGTGGCGATTCCAAGTGCGCGTAAAGCATCGGTGCCGTCGAGTCGGCCTGGAACGGCAATCGGCCGGTTAACATTTCGAACAACACGCATCCGAGGGTGTAAAGATCGGTCTTGTGCGAAACGGGCGGCGTACCGCGGATCTGCTCCGGCGCCATATAGGCCATTGTCCCCAACGTGTGTTTGGTGGCCGTCAGGCGCTTACCAAATTGCACGCGGGCAATGCCGAAATCGGCGATTTTGATCTCTCCGTCGTCGCCGATCAGCAAGTTTCCCGGGGTCAGGTCCCGATGGACGATGCCCCAGGAATGTGCGTACGCCAGCCCGTCGCAGATCTGCAGGGCGTACTCGACCGTCGCCTCCCACGACAGCCGGCCGCGACGCTTCAATAGCGACGATAGCGACCCACCCTCGACCAGTTCCATGACCAGGTAGGCTTCTTTGCCTTCCCGTCCACTGCCATAGCAGCGGACGATGTTAGGGTGCTTGAGGGCCTTGAGGATCTCCAGTTCCCTGGCGAAACGGGCGACGATTTTCTTACTGGCCGCCGCCTTTTCCGAAAGTACCTTGATGGCCACGTGCCGTTTCGTCTCGACGTGGTATGCACGGAAGACGATACCCATGCCGCCGGCGCCTAGCCGCTCTTCCAATTGGAAGGGGCCAAGGCGGCGTTGGTCCGTGCTCATGCCATGCTCCGAAGCAATGAATGCGCTCATGGCCCAGCGTATGTGCAGTAAGCGTGCCGTGGCCACGAGCCAAGAGTTGTGGAGAAGCTGATCATAGCACACAACCGTATTCGCTTCAATGTTTTACGCCGCTTCGATTATTCGCGGATTCTTCGAAAACATCTGACCTCGGCGACTAAAGAGACTTTAGCGCGTGTACGATTTTGCGCCATGGTTGGTTAATACCAACCAGATCAGAAACTCATCTGCCGACGATCGTTTCCGCACCGTGATCTCAAATTGAGACCTTGTGGCCCGTGACGCTGAGCAAGATACTGAAACCGTGGGAAATTTACTTTTGCTCAAGGAATTTCACGATGCGCGCCGCACGCATTGCATTCGCAACAGGGCTGTCATGCGCTTTGGCCTTGGCCGGCGATATGCCGCCGGAAAAAGACCCGTATTCCAACCACAGTAAGCTCCTGGTCTATATCGACGAACAGCAAATCGAGCACCCGGTGAAAACCCCTGACGATTGGGCGCGCCGGCGGGCCGACATCGTGCTAGGAATGCAGCGTGCCATGGGGCAATTACCCAGCCGCGGGAGCCTGCCGCCGTTGGACGTGAACGTGACCGAAACCAGCCAGGAAGACGGCCTTACCCGGCTGAAGCTGACATTCGTCGCCGAACAGAACGATCGCGTGCCGGCATGGTTGTTCGTGCCCGCACGGGCGGCCGGTGGCCGCTCACCCGCCATGCTGGCGTTGCATCAGACGACCAAAATCGGCAAGGACGAGCCGGCCGGTAGGGGGCCGATGAACAACTTGCACTATGGCCTGGAACTGGCCCAGCGGGGGTACATCGTGCTGATACCCGATTATCCGTCGTTCGGCGAATACGAATACGATTTCAAGGCCAGCGGCCGTGCCTCCGGCACCATCAAAGGCATCTTCAACCACATGCGCTGCGTCGATTTGTTGCAAACGCGCGAGGAAGTCGATCCGGAGCGGATCGGAGTCATCGGGCACTCGCTGGGCGGGCACAATGCGATGTTCGTGGCGGCTTTCGACGAACGATTGAAGGTCGTCGTTTCGAGTTGTGGTTGGACCCCGTTCCACGACTATTACGAGGGCAAGATTGCCGGCTGGACCAGCGACCGCTACATGCCGCGGCTGCGCGACGTGTACGACCTCGACCCTAACCGTGTGCCATTTGACTTTTACGAGGTTGTCGCATCGTTTGCCCCGCGGGCATTTTTCTCGAACTCTCCCTTGCACGACGCGAACTTCGAGGTGGCGGGCGTAAAAAAGGCCGCCGCCGCAGTCAAGGAAGTATTCGAGATGTTCGGCGCCGACGACGCGCTCGTCATTCGTTATCCCGACTGCGAACACGATTTCCCGCCCGAAATCCGCCAGGAAGCCTACCAGTTCGTCGACCGGGCGTTGCGGGCAAAGACTCCGTAACTCGATGCCGCGTCAATCGAGCTTGAGGGCCAGCCCTCCCCAAATCACCTGTGGCAGCGAGCCGGTGTAGCCACTGAGATTGTCGCGAGGGCTATCGATGATGCTGCCCAGCATGATCACGCGGTCATGTGCGACCAGCGGCGGAGTGGAAGCATGCAGGCTCATAACCGTGACCGTGAGAGGGCGGCCGAAGAGTACCAGCCGCGTGCGGAACAAGGGGCCTTCTTCGTCGGCATCATGCACCGTTCCAGCCAACACAATACCGTTCGACAATCTTCGGCTGTCGTCCAAACGAGGCCCCGCCAGTCGGCCGGCGATCTGGGCCTTGTCGTGGTCGTTGCCAATGCGAAACAGAATCCGTTGAGCTTCAACACGTAATCGTTCCCAGTCGGGTTGCGAGGGCTCGACCCGAGTGAACGTGGTGACTTCGGCCATTTCGCAAAGCTGATCGAACAGGTCGAGTGTCAGCTTTCCTGAGGGTTTGCCATCACAAAATTCGCAGCGGGCCCGACGGCCGGCCGGTTGGTGGGCCGCAGGCGAACCGGGCTGGCTTGCACTGCTCGCCGGTTCGCCGTTCAGCGATTCACCGTTCGCCGCCATTCGCCGCTCGATTCGCCGCACAATGCCCGTGCCGCCGCAATGTTCGCAACCCAATTCACCGCTGACCGTCTTCAAAGCCGCGGCTAATTCATCGGGCGTGTGCGCCGTAAACTGCGTTGGACCCAATGGCGTGTGCTCGGATAGGGCCAGAGCCCCCGAGTGGCCGATGGCCCGTTCGGCGTCAAAGCCCGGCGCGGCGGGGTCGGTTGTGGCTCCAGTCAGCACGACCCCTTGGCCCGCCTTCGACGTTTGCGTCCGAGACGCGGCGAATTCTCCAGGCGGTTCCTGGTGGTCGCGGCGTGTCTCGCGATTTCGCGGCAATGGTACTTGCGATGTGTCGTCATTCGACGGATCTTCGCCACGCTCGTGCGGTACGAGCCAACGCGGGAGCTTGTCGCGAATCTCCAGAAAATCGGCCCGCGCGCCGCCGATGCACAGCAACACGTAGTAGCCCAGCGCCAGGCCGATGACACCTCCCCCCACCATGCCAACGAACTGGCCGACGATTCCAATTCCTCCGGGCTTGGACCTGGGCTGGGCGGCGATGTTAAACGACTCAACCGGAGCGTCGACCGATTCTTCGTCCTGCGCGGCGGCAATCTCATCGTCGTCAGTGATCGTGTCGTCGTCGTCAGCGGCGGATTCGCCTTCGGCCCCGGTAACCCGGTCGTTCACTCGATCGTCGTTAGCGGTCGACGAGATCTCGTCGCGCGATGCGTCCCATTGCGGAGCGTCACTTTCTGCGGCGGCGTCAGCCTCCAAGGGCGACCCTGATCGTTCGACTAAGTCCCGAAGCACCTCGCCGGAATTCGATTCCACCTGGCTTTCACACCGACCGGAAGCGAGGGCTTCCGCCTGCGTATCAGGCGACGCGCTGGCTTTCCCATCCTGCGTAAATTCCGCGGTGTGCGCCGGGGCTACGGCGCTAGTATTCCAAAACCGCGCTCCGCCGACGATCTCGTCGAGACGAGCGCCGAATGCCAAGAGCGAAGAGGATTCTTCCGAATCGTCGTCGAGCAACACCTCGGGCGGGACCGGGGTGCTAGCAGCCAACACCGCCTCGCCCAGAAACTGGACATCGCAGTGCGGGCACCGGAGACGCCGTTGGAGTCCAACGCCGCTGGGAATGGTAATGTCGCGGTGACATGCTGGACAGGAAGAAATGCTGGGCATCGAGCCTCCGCCGCCGACGTTCCATACTCCAGTGTAGCAGCGATTTGGGCACGGTCCTAGTGAGATTTGGCCCTCCTACGGGCGTCCGAGCCGCGCCACGGCGGTGGCGAAGCCTTCGATCTGGTTTTCGACCAGGGTAACATCCTTGGTTTCCGCGCCGATCCTCACCCCCACTCGCCGCATCGGCTGCCGCGTCTCGCGGATCTCGTTGTCGGCGATCGTGATCTGTTCCGTTTGACCCTGCACGTCGATCCCGACACCGTCGTCCGGACCGCTGTCGACGATCCGATTCCGCTGGAGCCGGTTACGGTGCGGGGCGAAATCCTTACCTCGCTCGGGGCGGAAGAGGACACCCGCCGAGCCGCTTCGAGCAATTTCGTTGTCGCAGATCAGGTTGTTCGTGTCGCGATGGCCGATCGAAACGCCGTACTTGCGGTTATCATGGATCGTGTTCCGCTCAGCCAAACCGTGCTTCACGCCCCAGCAAAAGAAAATGCCGATATCGTTGTCGTGCAGATGGTTACCGCGTATCACCGGCCTTTGTGAACCGCTGCCGGGGTGCAGCCCCAGGCCGGTGTTGTCGTGGCTGTGGCAGTTCTCGACAAGCACGTCGTGGCAGATTTGCCAACTGATCCCGTCGCCGTCGTAATTCCTGGCCGTGACGCCACGGATGGCGATCCGGCGACAGTCTTGCAGGAAAATGCAGCCCGCGTAGTTGCCATCGAGATTGTCGTTGTGCTCTTTGTCGCCGTCGAGCGTCAGGTTTTCAATCACTACCTGCTCAATCTCCTCGCCGCTGAGGATCGGGAACAAGGTGGAAACAGTCGATTCGCCCATCAACCAGAAGTTCTGTCGCAACGCGCGGTCGAGCTTGAAGCGGTTGCCGTCGCGCGCGACGAGCGTCCGCTTGGCGACGTCGGTGCCGCCATTGTGCGGGTTCTTGGTCCGCAGGCAAACGCCGTCGCCAAGCCGAAAGCCACCGGCGTCGGTCAGCGTGATCTCCTGGTCGTACCAGTCGGAGTCGGCGGCCAGTTTGGTGGTGACCGACGGACACTTGATAAGCACTGTGTCATCGCCTGAGCCGACGAGCCAAACGCGGGACCGCAGGTAGACGGCGTTGCGAAGCCGGTAGGTACCTGGCAGCACGCGCACCGTGCCGCCGCCAAGCCCGGCCACATAATCGACGGCGGCCTGCAACACGCGATCGTTGCCGCCAACCAGGTCGGCGTCGCGGGGACCGACGGTGATCGTGAGGCGTTCGTTCCAGGCGGGTTCTGCGGCGTCGTCGCCGGAGGTTGCCCTGGGGTGGGCGACTTCCGGCGGCTCATCGGCCCGCAGCGAAACAGCGGCAGCGGCGGCCATGAGGCCGCCCGCGGCGCCCAGAAAACCACGTCGATGGCAGGTCTGAAGCGGATGATTCATGGGGGTATTGTAACTATTGTACTGGCAATGGGTTCGAGTTGCACCTGGGAAGCGCCGGGTTTTCGCCGCGTCGGGCAAAATCCCCCTTAAACCGATGGTACTTGATACTTCGGCCCCATTTCGGTTGTAATCTTGTAAGATCGAAGTCTTGTTCGACCCGGCGCGCCGCCTCCCGTCGCGGCGCGGCGGTTAAATTGTCTCGCCCTTGATTCCATCTGGAGCTTTCCATGTTGCTTCGCCCATTGGCCATCGTTTTGACCATTTTCCTGGCCCAAACCGCTTCGCCGGTCCTGGCCCAGGTTACGTTGAAGCTCAAATTCACGGAAGGGGCCACTTATAAAGTCCGTGAAGTACGGAAGATTGCGCAGACGATCGGCCTGGGCACGACGAACATCGAAGGCAAGAGCGACATTACCACGAAGACGACCACGGTCTGCGGCCAACGCGACGAGGAGAAGAACCTGACCTACAAAACCACCTTCGACTCGATCGTGGCTGAACTGCAAGGCTTCGGATCCAAGGTCAAGTTCGACTCGGCCAAGCTCGACACCAAGAGTGAAAATGCGCTACTGGAGGCCGCGCTTGAAAACTTCCGCAAGATGTTGGAGTCGACGCTGACCGTCACGCTCGACAAAGACAATCAATTCGTCTCGGTCGAGGGAGGATTCGAGCAAGGCGCGGAACTCTATTTCGAAGAGATCAAAACCGCCTTCGTGCAGAACATCAACCGCTTTCCGACCGAGCCCGTAAAAAAGGGCGATACCTGGGAGCGCACGGAGGAAGTGAACTTGGGAGAAGGGCAGATGTTCGTGATCCATCGCAAGTTCCAGTACGCCGGCACGACGGATAAGGGAAGCGCGAAGCTCGACAAGATCACGGCCACCGATCTTTCCGTCGAGTACGTGGTCAAGGACGAGGATGCCCCCGTCAAGGTCAAAGAAAGCGATCTCAAAGTCGAATCGTCGAAACACACGTTTCTCTTCGACCGCAAATTGGGGCGAGTGGTCGATGAGCAGGGAGAGCTGCGAGTCAAGGGATCGATCAAAGTCTCGGTCATGGGCATGGATATCGACGGAACGTTCGACTTGAAGGTCGACGAGCACCGCCAGGACGTCGAATGAAACTCCCCTTCCGATCCCCAAATCCGCCTCGCAAACCGAGTTGACTCACACCGGGTTGGTTCTTGCGCGCGTGGTGCCGCTCCCGTTCGACCGGGGGGCCCAAGATTTCGCTCCCGGAAGCGAAATGCTACGGTGTACAGGTTGGAATCTTGAAACCGGCCCCGTTTCTGTGTGTAATCTTGGCTGACCGCCCGTGGAATGCGTCGTAGCGGTTCCCGATTGATCGTCCCTCTCTGACCCCCTTCAGGAGAAACCCATGTTGTTCCGCCGCTTGGCAATCGTGTTCACCGTGGTCTTGGTCCAAACCGCGCCCTTGGCCGTGGCGCAGGTCACTTTGAAGCCAAAGATCGTGGAAGGGGCGACCTACAAAGCCCGTCAAACGCAGAATGTGACGCAATCACTCGGCCTCAACGGAATGAACATCGAAACCAAGGCCGATGTCGCCATGACGTCGCATACGGCCATCGGCAAGCGCGACGCGGAAAAGAAACTTTCCTACACGACGACATTCGACTCGATCCTGGCCGATTTGAACGTGCCGGGCGGCAAGATCAAATTCGATTCGGCCAATCCCGACGCCAAGAGCGAGAATCCAAATGCCGACATGGTGCTCGACGCCTTTCGTAAGTTGAAGGACACCGCGCTGACGATCACGCTGGGCAAAGACAATCAGATCGCCTCGATCGAGGGGATCAAAGAGGGGTCCGGGCTTGCCGAAGAGGATCTGAAAAACAACCACAAGCAGAACATCGACCGCCTGCCCTCCGACCCTGTCAAACAGGGCGATACCTGGGAGCGAACCGAAAAAATGGACTTGGGGCAGGGACAGTTCTTCGTGATCAAACGCAAGTACGAATACGCGGGCACGGCGCCTAAATTCCCCACGGTGAAAGACAGCCCCAAGCTCGACAAGATCACCGCCACCGACTTGACGGTCGAGTACAAGGTCAAGGAGGCCGGCGCCATTCCGATCAAGGTCAACGAGAGCGATCTGAAAGTCGCGTCATCGAAGTACACGTTCCTGTTCGACCGTGAATTGGGACGCATGGTCGACGAGCAAGGCGAGTTGCAGGTCAAGGGAACGCTCAAATTGTCGATCATGGGTACGGCGCTGGACGGCACGCTCGACCTGAAGATCGAAACGCGCAATCAGGAAGTCGAATGACGCGCGCGAACGAACCCGCCGTCGTCATTGAGGCTGTTATTGGCCATGGTACCGATGTTCGTCTGGACGAACGTCGTCCGCGAGCCAAACAGCGTTTTCTCGACGGTCGCGTCATACTTTCCGACCGCGACGCCGATGTTGATGCTCGTGCGGGTGGCAGTGCCGCCGGGCATCGCCTGGTGGCAACCGGTCTTGGGGATGGCGGGCGTGCTTGCAACCATACTGGCGTGCGTGTGCGCCGCGGGGCGAATTTTCCGTGTGGGACTCTTGACGCAGGGAAAGGCGGCAACCCCGCGCGAACTCCTGCGTTGGGTTTTCCAGGGGTGATCCCCCTTCCAGAATCTCGCTGGTCACCTATAATGGCGATCTTTGATTCCACACGGAAAACCGACCACGGATCTCTATATGCCCAAGCAGAAAACCCATAAGGCAACTAAAAAACGCTTTCGCTTGTCGGCCAATGGCAAGGCAATGCACCGTCACGCTGGCACCAGCCACCTGGCCGCCGGAATGTCTAAAAAGCGCCGTCGCAACTTGCGTGGCACCACGGCCACCGTGCCCTTGGAAGCCAAGCGGATTGCACGATCGCTCTGTGGAAATAGTTACTGAAAGTTACCGATCGAGCTCCACGCGCGGAACGGGCATTCAACGCTCCCTCGAAAAGCCATCCAACGCGGTTGGCTCCGGGCGGAGGGCCTGGCTTTCGCAACAAAGGTGAATCGCCATGAGGTCAATGAAGGGCGCGGCCCGGACGCAAGCCAAGAAGCGTCTGTTCCGCAAGGTTAAGGGGTATGTGGGGGGCCGCGGCGGCCTGTATCGCACAGCCAAGGAAACGTTGGTTCGCGCGGGAGTCTACGCGTTCCGCGACCGGCGCGTGCGCAAGCGCGACTTCCGCAGTCTCTGGATCATCCGCATTAATGCCGCCGCACGCGAGCGGGGGCTGCGCTACAGCGAGTTCATCCACGGCCTGGCCAAGGCTGGATTGGAACTCGACCGTAAGACGCTGGCCGAGATGGCCGTGGCCGACCCGGCCGGCTTCGATGCCGTTGTGGCCCAAGTGAAACAAGCGTTGGCCGCGTAAAGTGGGGCGGCGCATAGTAGCAGGCGCATGGGGCGCGCCGTCGTTCCGCGCAATGGCACATCAAAATCTTCGGATAGGCACGTGGCACTAGCCGAATTCCTGGCCGAACTCGACGACCTATTGACCGGCGCCAAGACGGCATTCGACAAGGCCCCCGACGAGGCTGCATTGGAGTCCGCGCGGATCGAGTTCCTGGGTGCTAAGAGCGGACGGCTTAAGAGCGTCCAGAAGAGCCTGGGATCGATCGACAAGTCCGACAAGCCCGCCGCTGGTAAACACTTCAACGAAGTCAAACAGGCGATTGAGGCCGCTTTCGACGCGGCCGTTGGCCGCCTGGCCGGGCGCCGTGGTGAATCCGACGCGCCGGGCGAATTCGACCTCACGCTTCCTGGTCGCCGACCGCGACTGGGCCACTTGCATCCGATCACTCAGACGATCGAGGATCTTAAGGAGATCATGGGTCGGCTGGGGTTTAGCGTGGCCGAAGGGCCGGAAATCGAAGACGAGTGGCACAACTTCGAGGCCCTTAACATCCCTCGCGAACACCCGGCGCGAGATCCGCTGGAGAACTTCTATCTTGCCACCGCTGGGGCGGCCGCCGGCACCTCCAAGGACGACCGCCCGCTCTTGCTTCGCAGCCAGACGAGCACGGTGCAGATTCGGGTCATGGAGCGGACGAAGCCGCCGGTGCGGATCATTTCGTTGGGGCGCGTCTACCGGCCCGATCCTGCTGACGCCACGCATTACCCTATGTTCCACCAGATCGAGGGCCTCTTGGTCGACCAGCATGTGACGATGGCCGACCTGAAGAGCGTGCTGCGGTTGTTCGCCATGAGCTATTTCGGCGGCGAGGTCCACATTCGCTTTCGCCCCTCGTTCTTTCCCTTCACGGAGCCGAGCGTGGAGGTCGACATGCAATGGCACGACCGCTGGATCGAAATGGGTGGTGCCGGCATGGTCGACCCCAACGTGCTGCGGGCCGTGGGGTACGATCCCGAGCAAGTGACCGGTTTCGCGTTCGGCCTGGGGGTCGAACGGGTCTGCGCGCGCCGGCACCAGGTGACCGACATCCGCGAGTTCTACAAGAACGACGTCAGATTCCTGGAGCAGTTCTGACATGATCATCTCCTGGAACTGGCTCAAGGAATACGTCGTCCTCGATATGCCGTTCGCCGAGCTCCAGCGGCGGTTGATGATGGCCGGCTTGAACCACGAATCGACCGAGGAAGTCGGGGGCGATCTGGCGATCGATCTGGAGGTGACGAGCAACCGACCCGACTGCCTGGGGCACCTGGGCATCGCGCGCGAAGTGGCCGTACTCTGGGACCGGCAACTCAAGCGGCCGGCCGCCTCGCCTCACGAGGGGAGCACAAAAGTCACCGACCTGGCCAAGGTCAGGCTGGAGTGCCCTGAGCTTTGCAGCCGCTACACGGCCCGCGTGATCCGAAATGTGAAAATCGGTCCCAGCCCCGCCTGGCTGGCCCGGCGGCTGACGACAATCGGACTGAAACCGATCAACAATGTCGTCGATATCACCAATTACGTGCTGATGGAATGCGGCCAGCCGTTGCACGCCTTCGACCTCTCGAAGCTAGAGGGCGCCCAGATCATCGTCCGCCAAGGGCGGCCCGGCGAAGTCCTGGAGGCGATCGACCACAAGACCTACTCCACCGGGCCGGGTGTCTGCGTGATCGCCGATGCGAAGCGCGCCGTGGCGATCGGCGGAGTGATGGGGGGGGCCGAGTCGGAAGTTTCGGAGACGTCCAAGGACTTGTTGATTGAAGCGGCGCAGTTCGATCCCCTTTCGATCCGCACCACCGCGCGCCGCTTGAACCTGCACAGCGATTCGTCGTACCGTTTCGAGCGCGGGCTCGACCCGGAAGGGGTCGATTGGGCCAGCCGCCGCTGTTGCGAGCTGGTGCTGGAGCTGGCCGGCGGCAAGTTGGCGGCCGGTTCGATCGACGTGGGAAACCTACCGCCGAAGCGCGAACCGGTCGTGCTGCGTTTTGCTCAGCTCAAACGGGTGCTTGGCATCGAGATCGACCAGGCGACGGTCCGGCGCGTGCTCCAGGCACTGGGCAACGAAGAACGCCGTGCCGACGAGCGAGAGGTCGAAGTGTTGCCACCGAGTTGGCGCCGCGATCTATCGCGCGAGGTCGACCTCGTCGAAGAGGTGGCGCGGATTCACGGCTACGAGGCGATCCCCGAAGACGTGAGCGTGCCGATGGCGACCTCTTCCCGCACCCAACTCGATCGCGTGCTCCAGAACGTGCGGCACGTGCTCACGGCGGCCGGCTACGACGAAGCATTGACCTTGAGCGCGGTCGAAGAACCGTGGTCGAACGCTTTCAGTCCCTGGACTACCCAGGGGGCGCTCATCGCACAAACGCCGATTTTGCGCCGCGCCGACCAGCTCCGCCGCAGCCTGGTGCCGAGCCTAATGGGTGCGCGGCGGACCAACGAGTCGTTGGCCAACCCGGTGATTGAGCTCTTCGAGATCGCCAAGATCTACTTGTCGCAGCAGGGTGGCCTGCCCTGCGAAGAGTTGATGTTGGGAATGAGCAGCGGAAGCGATTATTTCGCCGTAAAAGGGGTCATCGAGGCGCTGCTCGCTTCGCTGAACCCATCCGCGGAGGTACGTGTCGAAGACTGGTCCGATCCGTTCTTCGGGGTGGGGCGAGGTTGCCGGTTATTTTTGGGCGATACGTTGCTCGGTTGCCTGGGCGAAGTCAGCGCGGCCGGGCTGAAACAATTCGACCTTCGTGGGCCAACGACGGTCGCCGAGCTGTGGGTCAAGGAATTGGCGGCCATCGCCAGGCTTGTGCCGCAATACACCGAACTGCCCGCCTTTCCGGCGATGAGCCGTGACATCAACCTTGATGTGCCCGAGGCCGTGCGCTGGGCCGACGTCGCGGCCGTGGTACGCTCCAGCGGCGGCGAATCGGTTGAGGGGCTCGAATTCAAGGAGATCTACCGCGACGATGCGTTGCGCGGCCAGGGACGTAAGAGCGTGCTTTTCAGCCTTGCCTTGCGCTCGCGCGACGCGACGCTCACCGGCCCCCAAGCCGACGCCATCCGCGACCGCGTCGTCGCGGCGTGCGGAATGAAGTTCGGAGGCGTGCTGCGGGCTTAATTCACTTGGGCTTGGCGATCCGTCCCTGCTTGCCGCGCGGCACACCCCTGCCACGGCGGGTGAACTGCCTTTCTGACCGGGGCGGCGACTCGGGAGAAGCTACGTGGTCCGGCCGCGGCACGATCGGCCGCCATTGTTTGCATTCCTCCAGTAGCGTTCGCATTTCCGCGACCAGCGAACGCGTACTTTCGATGAGCTCCAGCGACTCCTCGCGAATCGCGGTGAAGCGGTCGACCTCGTCGATTGGGCTATCGGCTTCGCTTTCCATGGATGGATTATATACTGAAAGCGGTGAGCATCCCACACCCTTCGGTTAGTGATTACCGGACTAACGGCTCCAACACGTCGTGAAACGCGGCAGCTTGCCGCATGAAGCCCAGGTCGGTGGGGTGTGAACTGTCAACGGTCCCTTCGCCGTCGTCGCCCAAGAAGAGCTCGCCGGGCAGTTAGTGCAAATGCTCGACGCCCGCCGCGATTAGGCGTTCATGGGCGGCGCACAATGCGGCGTGGCTCGACTCATTGCGTTCGCGTTTCGACGCGATAAGAAGGCCATCGGTGTAGTTGAGCACCAGACCGTCGGCGTCCACCGTGGCCGATGCCGAGTCAATCGGCTCGGCGGCGGCGAGTGGCGCAATCCAATCGACGATTCCGAGCGAAACCAGCAGTGGGGCGATAACGCGGATCAATCCAGACCCCTCGTAACGGCAATGCCAATGCCAATGACTTCCTTTCGACAATTGAATCCACGACCTTCCAACGCCCTATTCGTGGTTTCGTGAGGTACCGTTCCCCGACGCCGGCTTCGCCGGCGCTGATTTTGCCGACGCCGGTTTGCCCAATTTAGGTTTCACAGTGCTTTGAAAACGGCGTGCTTCCGTCAGGATCGCATCGAAACCCGACTTGCCAATGATCAATTCGCGGAACCGCTGGTTGTTCAGCGCCGTTGCCACCTGTGCCAAAAGCGTCAGGTGGCTGCGCACGCTGCGCGAAACCAGCACGAATAACGTGTGAACGGCAATGCCATCGCGGGCGCCAAAATCGATAGGCTGCCGCAGAAAGCAAAGCGTGATACTTGGCACACTCACGGGAAGTACGACCGGGTGCCGCGGATGCGGAAGCGCGATTCCGCCTCCGATGCCGGTCGAACCCGCCCTCTCGCGTTGCACCAGCAGTTGCCATAGCAAGTCCCTGTCGACGGCGTCGGGTAGCGACATCCGATCGACGATTGCGCGCAGCACCGACTCTTTTTCGCTGCCCGCCACGTCGCGCAAGTCACCACCATTTTTCAGGGCGGTCGCCAAGTTCACCGACTCGTCCAACTCGGCGGTTCCGTCGTTGACGATTTCGGGAGGAATGTCCATCTGCCGGCTCATCGCCCACTCGAACACCTCGGCACGGTTGAAGCGGTACTGGCCGGCGACCAGCTCGGCGGGCAATTTCTCTTGTCGTACCCAACGGTCGACAGTCCGTTCCGGAACCCGCAAAATTCGAGCAATATCACGCACATAGAGTTCCATGAATCCACACCAGACCGGGTGGCGAACGCGAATTCCAACGCAATCGCTAACGGCGACCCAATCTCGTTACTCTACCACGAGGTGCCTGAGCTGGCAAAGGCATTCTCGCTCAGTGTCCCACCGTAATCGATAACAGACGTTTCGATTCGTTTAGCAGAAAACGGGCGTCAGAGAAGGGCTCGAAGCCGATATCCTGCCAGCGCACGAGCCCATCGGCGTCGATCAGGAACGTGCCATGCAGCGGCAGGCCTTCGAAGTCGTCGAAGCAGCGATAGGTCTTGAAAACCGTCAGGTCGGGATCGGAAACCAGCGGCATCGGCAGCGGGCCGGCGGACGATTGCTCCCGGGCAGCCAGCGCCTCCTTCAACGTGGCCGAAGGTTCGGTGCTGATGCCGATCACGGAGATGCCCGCGCTGGCATACTCCTGGTACATCGGCGCGAAAGCGTTGAGCTGCTCGACGCAGTGGAGGCAACCGAATCCAAGGTAGAAAATGAGCACTAACGGCTTGCCGCGAAATTGGGCCAACGTCATTTGCTCACCCCGCGCGTTGGCCAGGCTCCATTCAGGCGCCGACGAGGGGCGCCAGCGGAAAGGGCCGAGGATGTCGAGCGAGGGCCGCTCGCCCGCGTCGGCCGGCACGACGAGCGGCAGCCGCCAGTCGCTCGCCAGACCAAGCTTGGGCGCGATTTCAGTAAGCCGGGCGAAAACAGGTGCGGCCATGTCGATCGAACCGGATATGGCTTGCAACTGCCGGAACGCTTCGCTCGCTTCGGCCGTTTTGCCAAGGCGTTGCAGAACCTCAACCTGGTTGGCCAGCGGATAGACACGTTGGCGGCCCTGTTCCACGGCCTCGCGCGCGTGCTGCTCGGCCTTGGCCGCGTCGCCGGCCTGCAAGTAAGCCCGCGACATGATTTCCTTCGACATGCCGGCCTTCTCGAAGTGTCCCACGGCCACGCTGAAGTCGTTTCCGGCCAAGGCCCAGCGCCCTTGCAGCTCGTTGAGCGCCGCCTCGATGGGCTGGGTGCGGCCGTTGAATCCGGCCTCCGCGTCGGCCTTGGCCTTGGCCACCTGATCGTCAGGCTTTTTCTCCTCGCGGGCCTTCGCTTCGGCCGCATTGGCCGCCGTTTGCCGCTCGGCGTTGAGTTTGTTCAACAGTTCCGTAAGGGCCGTCATTTGGGCTTTCCCGTCGTCGAGCTTTCCCACGCTCAAATAGGCCGCGCCCAGGGCCCGCAGCCGCTTGACCTGTTCATCTTCCAACTCGGTCGGATCGAGATAAGAGGTCTGGCTCAACGCGATCAGTTCATCCCATAGCTCGAATTGCTGGAGCACTTGGAATAATCGATTGCGACCCATCCGGCCGCTGCCATAGCCATTGGGAGCATTGAAGCGTGGGTGACGTGGAAGTTCAGTCAAGTTCTTAGCCAGTTCGACCGAGTCGCGCACTCGGCCGATGAACGACAAGTTTTCGACCAGCCAATCGTTGTTGTGCGCATAGTTGTGAATCTGGTCGGGCAAGACCCGGTCGCGCATCATGTGGGCATGGTCGACGCGGGCCGATGCCTCTTGTTGCCAGGCCGCGTCGGCGTAACGCTGTAGCTTGGTAAAGGTATGGCCGGGCATGTGCCACATATGGGCGATACCGGGCGCCGACTGGCCACAAAGCGACGCAGACTTCAGCGCCCGCTCCGGCTTCTCGCCATCCCAGAGGTGAATTCGGTAATGATGGGCCGGATGCATTGGGTTGGCGACATGCACTTCGCGCAACAGCGCATCGACGGCCTCAGTGCTCGAATTGGGAATGCCGTTATTCGCATTCTCCCAGAGTAACAGCCCGAGAAATGCCTTGGCCTCGATCTCGTCGGGGAATTCGTGGATGATGCGCTCCAAGTTGCGCACGAACTGCTTTCGCCGCTCATGATTGTCGCGGGGTTTGTTTTCGGGACCGGGGGCGAAGTAGTCGGCCAGGGCGTCGATCCAGCGGACCTCGCGCGGGCTGGCGCTTCCTTTGCGTTGGACGGCCTCGTCGCAAAGCTTTTTGCCGCGTCCCTCATTGAGACGGTTGGCCATGGCCATCCCCCAGTAAGCCATCGCGCAGTCGGGATCGAGCGCGGCGACTTGCCTGAAGGAACGTTCGGCCTCGAAATACCAAAACCCGTGCAGTTGTCCCAAACCCTGGTTGAAAAACTCCTGGGCGTGGGGCGAGCGGGTGGTGATGAGCAGCGAGACATTACTCGTCGTCCCCATCAGGTAAGCCTTCTGCCGCGGACCTTCGTTGAAAACCTCGCCATGAATCGAGTGTCCAGCCGGCGGAGCGGGCGACGGTTGGGCTGGCTCGGCGGCAACCAATGCCGACGCGGCCAGTGACGCCAACACCATTAATATACCGCGGAACGTCAGGTGTCCGACCTGCATCTGGGACCTTTTGGTCAGAAGGCGTACGGGGAGGATCGGCAGGTGGCGGTGACTGCCCCAGCGGGCGTACAAATCATCGCCGTACCTGCCAGCTTAACCTTCGGCGGTGTGAATTCCTAGTCGCCATTGCCGTTGTTCAAGGGATGGATTCCTGACGTACATTCGGACGTACCCACCTGTTAGCGCACCTCGTGGTCCCGTCTGGCTGAAACGCCTAACCTACAGATCACACGATCCGTAGCCGCCGTTGATCTTCGCGAAACGCGACCATCTCACCGACGATTGCCGCCTCGGGACAATCCTCCTCGCGCAAGCGTGAAACAAGCGCGTCGGCGTTTTGAGGCGCGACGCCCAATAACAGCCCGCCGGAGGTCTGTGGATCGAAGATGGCGTAGTGGGCCGCGTGAGAACACCTGGTTGAACGACGATCGTCGATTTCGGCCTCCACGGCGCGATTAGCCGGGGCGAGCGTGCTCTCAATTCCTTCCGCCACAAGGTCGGCGACTCCTGGCATGATCGGCAAACGATCGATCGCCAACTCGCACCCGACACTACTGGCGCGAAGCATTTCGAGCAGATGACCGGCCAGGCCGAAACCGGTCACGTCGGTGATCGCTTGCACCTCGAACTCGCGAGCGATCGCGGAAGCCCTCTGGTTGCTTGCCAGCAGCACTGGCAACAACGAATCGAACCAGGGCGCCCTAAGCCTGGCCTGGTTGTGGGCCGCCAACAGGATTCCGGAACCAAGCGGCTTGGTGAGCACAAGCTTGTCGCCGGCCCGTAGATTGCCTTTGAGCTTCGAGGGTCCATCGCCCGAGTCGGCCAGTACCGTAAAGCCGATCGTCACGTTTTCTCCCTCGATCGTGTGGCCTCCGACCAATGTCGCGCCCGCCTTGCGAAATTCCTCGAGCCCTCCGGCCAGCAACTCGTAGAGCAACTGTTCTTGCTGTCGCTCCGAACCCATCGGGACGGTGGCCATCGCCAGCGCCGCCAACGGCGTCGCACCTAAGGCGAACACGTCGCTCAGCGCGTTCAGAGCCGCGACGCGGCCGACGAGGTACGGATCGTCGAGGAAGGCGGCGAAGAAGTCGACCGTGGCGACGATGGGCCTGCCCTGCGGCGGCCTAAGGATGGCTGCGTCGTCGGGATGGTCGAGTCCGAGCACGACATGTGGCGAAGATGGAATGTCGAGCCTGGCAAGTACCCGGCTGAGCACCGAACCGCCCACCTTGCCGCCGCAGCCGGTGCAGCGCATCGCCGCGGCCTTCGACGCCGCGTTGTTTGGCGTGGCCGGCATGGGGCCATAATCCTGGTATATGTCCATGAAGCGGCTGTCGATAAAGTTCTTCAGCTTCCAGCACCAGCCCGCGTGGAAGGTCACTCCCTTGTAGCTCAGAATTGCCCGGCGGTCGCCGGTAGCCAATAGCGATAGGAAGCCGCGCTGCGGCCAGTATTCGACGCAGGGCTTTCCGTCGAGCAGCCGCTGGATGTTTCGCCAAAGCACCGGTCCCTGGCGGACCGCGTAGACTCCCGCCTTGGGTGTGGGTCGCCGCAAACAGGTGCCCGAATCGCCAACGACGAAGATGCGCTCTTCGACGATCGATTGCAACGTCGGCCGGGTCAGCAAAAAACCTTGTTCGTCGGAGGGAAGCCCAAGTTCGGCCAGCAGCGGTGGGGCGGCGGCGGACGTGGCCCAGAGCGCCAGATCAATCGCAAACTCCACAGCATTAGCCAGCACCAACCGCCCTTCGGCTGCGCCGCGAACATCGAGACCAAGCGCCAGCACGACGCCACGCGCCGCGAGCTCGCGCCGCGCGCTGGCGACCGTGCGCGGGGGCGCGCCGTCGAGGATTTCCGTGTGCCGGTCGATCAGTCGCAATTCAAACTTCATATCGGGCCAATTTCGCCGCAGGAAGTGCGGCAGGCAAAAGCAGATTTCCACTCCTCCCGCGCCCGCCCCCACCACCGCCAAATTCAACGGCCGACCAACCACCGTCTGTCGCAGCGCTTCGATCCGCGCGCTGAGGCGATCGAGAAACGATTGCATGGGCTTAATCGGAAGCAGCGTCGCGTCGCTTGCGGCCAGGCCCTCACGGCAGGGCACCGATCCGATGCCGATCGAAAGAACGTCGTAAGGGAGCGGCGACCGGTCGTCGAAGAGCACCTGCCGCTCTTCGCGGTCGAGCCCGGTGACACGGCCGCGGATCAGCCTCGCGCCGGCGGCGGCGCAGAGTCGCACCAGATCGATCTGCATCCTTTCCGGTGGGTAGAGTCCGGCAAGAGTGCCGGGCAGCATGCCCGAATACGTCGCCAAGGCGTGGTCTGAAATGCACGTCAGCCGGCAATCGGCCAAGGGCGCCATACGCCACATCCGCAACACGTGGGCGTTGGTATGGCCGATGCCAAGCAGTACGACGTCGTGTCGGGGGAGCGAGAATTTCATCACGGGTTCCGGCACTGCGTGCAGGCTGTCATACCACCGGCTTGCCCGGTGGTCCCTGACGTTGGCTGCTACAACGCGAGCCGCCCCTCTCCCTTTGGATCATGGCCGCTTCGTTCCCCGCTACCGAGGCAGCGGGGAGCGAGGCGGCAAAAGGGGAGAAAGAAGCGAAAATGAGGGCCGGTCGACTGTAGCTGCCAACGTGAGACTCCATCGGGCAAGCCGATGGCATCTTTTCAAGCAGCCAACTTTTAGCAGACGCTGGAACGTCTTACTGCTGGCCGCGCAGGGTATAGTATGCCTTCGGTTCGCTCAGGACGCCATCACCGAAGCTATTGTCCGATCAGCCCGCGCTCGGCCGCGGTGGGAAAAGGGTCTTTCTCGACCATAGTCCCAAACGATTTGGGCAGCGGCGTCCGTCCTGGGCCCTTGGTCAGGCCGGGAAGCAACCGAAAACGGTCGCCGGAGGGGCTGACGACCGTCGACTTGCCGCCGCATCCCGTGACGGCCAATATGACCGGCGCAGCGAACACGGCCAACGACACGGCGCGTGGAGGTCGAAACATGCGCATCAAAAATCGGGCCGAGGTTGCTTGAGGAAATCGGCCATCGTCTTGGATTGTTTGGGCTCCTCGGGGCGGAACCAGGAACCCAATCCACCCGGTGTTCGCGAACGGTTATTTTTGCTGGCGCAGCCGCTGAGAGTTGCCACAAGCAAGGCTGCCGTAAGGCATCCTAGGACGACGTGGCCAGGCCGCGGCAGCCCGGTGCAAGCGTTGAGTTTCACGGAACTTCCCTTGCCGAATGTACGAACAAGCTGGATAGGCGCGGCGGAGTCTCGCACAAAGCCCCGATGCAGTCCAGAGGAATTCAAGCATCAGGATGCGTGGGCGGGCAAATGCTGGAAGAATCGGGGACGTGGGGCGACTAAGGACTGATCGCCGCGCGAAGCGCCTGGATAGCCGGTATCAGCAGCGCCCAGGCGATGGGTGTGCAGAGAAAGTTGCAGACGATGCCCATCACAATCCCGGCCACGGCCAGGAGCTCCCCTTTAAGCTGTTTTCTTTTGCGACTGATTTCATACAGCGCCAAGACACCCAGGACGATGGCGGGCAGACCGGCCAGGCAGGCGAACAGTATCGTGCAAAAGCCCAGTGCAAGGCTCCAGACTGCCTTTCGGTTGTTCTTTCGCTTGTCCACCTCCGGCCGGAGTACGAATGAAAGGCGACATGCGGAGCAAAGTACGACTCTGCCGTCCTGAATCCCGCGCACCAACAGTAACGTCGCACAGCGCGGGCAACTTGCTGTTTCCGGCAAAGGTTCGTCGGCACTGGAAGGGTCACTGTTCATGTCGGTTTGTCGGACCTTTTTCACGATCTACCTGATGACCAGCTCACTTGTAAGTGTCATTTCGGTGCCAGGCGCGTCCCTGCAAGCAGATCTTGCACACCGCACTGCGGGCGGGCGACGGCATAAGCGACACCGATCAAGGACCCGACCGCCAGAAATTCCGAGCCGAGTAGTGCCATCAGGAGCGAAAAGTCGACGATCGCTCCAGTCCTGCGCGCCCAGGTCCCGACCATGACATAAAACACGACGGTCGGCAGCCAGGCGACAAGTGAACGCCATGCGCAGCGCCAACGGCCGGCCGGGCGCCCATCGGCGCGCACGACTTCGATTCCCGTTAGACGGAAGACTGGCCCGCCACGAAATGCATAACCCATTGCGGCCGGTACCAGCAGCAGGATCGCCGCCAAAGCGCCTGCGACGAACAGGTCGGCGCGGCCGATCCAACCCGACACAAACCAGGTCGACACCATCACCAGCGGGACGTACGAGCAGAATTCCAGCCACATCGACACAGCCAAGACCCCCAGCCGGTCGTCCCACTTCAACTCCGCTGGACGGTGGATGGCTGAGCGGAGCTGCTCGACCGCCCAGTTCAATGTTTCCGATGTAGCGGGCCGTTCGCCAAGCTCGACGAGGAACTGCCGAGCGTAGGGCGCGAGTGCCAGTCGGCAGGTGCAAAGCTCGGTCGCAGCCCGCAAGAGTGCGACTGCCCGTTGGGGAGCACTCGCCGCGACCTCCACCGTATCGGCATTTGTCGCGCCCAATGGAACCAGCGGCGCGTCGAGCAACTTGAGGCGGCCGCCACGGTCGATCCAGATCAATTCAAGTGACGATGATTTGGGCAAAGTATCCTCGGCGTTTGCCGCCACAAGTTCCTCGGCCAATTCGAGAAGCCATTGTTTCACCTGGGTCCACGGCACGTCCCCGAGCGACGCGACCACGGTCAGGGGCGCACCGATGACGGCCTCGACGGCGTTCCAATCGCCATGGTCCATGCGGCCGCCTTGCAACCAATGCGGACGGCTCGGCCGGCACGCGGCTGTCCTTGCGGCACTAGGACCTGCCGTACCGACGGGTGCCACGAAAATCCAAACCGGCCTCGACAGTCGCTCATCGTGGGCCTGCAAGACGGCCGATGGGCCGCTGAATCCCAATCGGCCTATGACGTGATAAGGTCCCAAGTCTTCGCTCACGCCGTCTATGACCGCCGGCACGATCATCGGCACGCGCTGCCAGCGTCCTTGTGTCGCCGACCTGAGCCTCACGACGCGGGTGCCGCTTACGATCTCGTGCAAACCGCGGTAACCGTTTCGCTTTCGCATCGTCACCAGACAAGCAAGCCAGAACACGTACATTGGCGCGTGAGTCACGAAGTCGACGAATTGGTCTTTGGCCAGAGCAAAGCCTTTGAAATCGAAAAGTACAACGATATGAGCTTCGGTCCAATGTGGAAGGAGCGAAGGCAAGGCCACCAGGCCCAAGGCACCTGGGATGAACATCGCGCGGAACAGCGCTCCTGGCAAACCAGCTCGCTGTCGCCGAGTGCCCACGACCCGCAACCCCATCAGCCATTTGCCAATACCCCTTTCCCAGCACCCTTCGGTAAAGGCGAAGTACGCGGTCGGTATGAAGATATCGAACAAGCGCTGCCAAGGGGCCGCATTGAATGCCGGCAGGGCAAGCGACACCGCCCAGAAGCCGACGAAAACCGTCAGCGCCATCGCGCGGATCGCCAGGCCGTCGATCACGAACGCCGCCATCCGGCGCCCCAGGTCGGCGATCGACGTTCCGCCGGTGGCAAACGGAAGCAATGCCAAGCGTAACTCGGCGAGGGTCGAGAAACGCTCCGCGGGATCTTTCGCGAGGGCCCGGGCGATGATCCGCTCGAGGGCCAGGGGCGCAGTCGGTAGCAGCGAGCGCAGCAGGGGCGCTGGGTCGGAGGCGATCTGGGCGATGACCGCGGCCGCGTCGCCGACAAACGGTCCCCGACCGGTCAGCAAACAGAAGAGGGTCGCCGCGACAGAATAGATGTCGGTCCGCTGGTCGACCCCACCGCCGCGGACCTGCTCTGGGGCGGCGAACTGAGGCGTGCCCAAGAAGGCGCCGGTACGCGTCAAGCCATCGTCGGCGACCAGCGATTTCGAGAGTCCGAAGTCGCCGACCTTGACCCGGCCATCGCTGTCCAGAAAGCAATTCGAGGGCTTGACATCGCGGTGAATCAAACCCAGCGCGTGGGCCGCTTGCAAACCCTCGATGACGTCGAGGATCGCATCGACGGCCCGGTCAACGGGCAACGTCCCATCGTCGCGGAGCAGGTCGGCTAAAGTGCGACCCGGCATCAATTCCATCACGATGTAGGGGCGTCCCGCGTGCTCGCCGGCGCCAAACACAAACGTCGAACGGGGATGCGAGATCGAGGCCGCGGTACGCGCCTCGCGTAGAAAACGCTCGACGGTTTCCGGCGTGCTTCCCAGGCGTTCGGAAAGCAATTTCAACGCCACGCGCCGCCCACTGTCGAGCTGTTCGGCTTCCCAAACCGAGCCCATGCCCCCTTCGCCGAGTTGCCGGATGAGCCGATATCCGCCAATCGTTACCGGCCCATCGCCGGCCGCATCACTGCCCGGCGGCCCGCCCAGCAAGGTCGGTGTGTCATGAACATCGCTACCCCTTCGCGGTGCCGAATCAGGAGTCGGCAGCGTCTCGGGAGAAAGTGTTGGCGACTCATACACGTTGGAGGCGACGTGCTCGACCGTATCGGACGATCCAGCGCCTTGCGGCGCGCTCAACGGCCGGCCGCAGAATCCGCAAAATGCCGGTGGCGGGCCTGAGAAGTCGAGAGTTTGCTGGCAGTGTGGGCAGGTGGACCGCACAGTTAGCCCTTCTCGCAGAGCAAGGGGTTGTCGCGAGATTTGGTTATCGATATCCTATTTGTGATCCGGCTTGCAGAAAGTCGTCCACTTCAGGAAACTTCATCGTCAGCCGTTGGCAGAAGTGCAAGTATCTGGCGCTGGTCGGTTTCGTATGTGTCGGAATTGCCACAATTTTTCAGTGGGAATGGTTGGGGACTTGGAGCTGGCCCGATCTTGATTTGTAGAAGGCCGCGGGAATTCGGCACACCTACTAGTCATCCGGCGGTTCACCAATGCTTCGCAAGTAATCCGCCAGCAGGGCCTGCAGGTCGAGCAGGTTCTGCCAGCGGCGCTCTTCAAGCGTGACCCGTTTCCCCGCCGCTTCCGGGCGAACCGACGCCAAAAGGTCGCGCAGCCGAATGTGCAGGTACTCGAGCAGCTCGGAAAGCTGCGCCGCCTGGCCTGGGCTGAGCCGCTCGGGCAGGTCGGGTGGGACCAGCGTGTGGAACGTGGTCTGGATATCGGGGTTCTCGCTCCAATTCAGCTCGTATTCGAGACTCCCCGCCCGCGGCGAAGCGGCGGCGAATTCAGGACTGATCGTGCCGGTGCCCTTCAGGTCGCCCGCCCGAAGGCTGGCCAGTCGTTGTGCGATTTGTTCCCTTGAGCCAACCAGCAGTACCGAACGGCCGACGCTGATCATGTCGCCCACGCGCAGGATGCGAAGCTGGATGTCCTCGCCATTGACCTTGGTGCCGTTGGTGCTCTCGAGATCGGTAAGCACCAACTTGTCCTGGTCCTCCTGAATCTTGAGGTGAAAGCGACTGACCCGCTCGTCATTGAGCTGTACGGAATTCCCTTCCTCGCGACCGATCGTGACAGGGGTTGAGAGAAGCTCAAAGGTGCGACCTCGGTCCGCGCCATCAAGAACCCGCAAAGTAATCAAAGCCATCTGGCGTAGCTCAACAGCGGACGAGTGGCGTGCAGAAACCGGCCAGAACCGGTTCCGCGCTTATAACATCCCGCGCCCCACAAGGCAACCTTCCGGCGCCGCAAACCGTTCGAAAGCTTGTGGTCAACTTGAAGAACCACGTCCGAAACCCTATTCTACATGACTCAAGGCCGCGCCCGTGGCGCAATTGGATAGCGCATCGGTCTTCGGAACCGAGGGTTGCAGGTTCGAATCCTGCCGGGCGTACTTTCTTCTACTGGACCGTCGTATGGGATTATACCGCGCCGCGGCCGCTTTCTGCTATAATCTCCTTCATGCCGCCCGACGAGAATCGTAATGCCCGCCGCTCGACGCAAGGCGTGCTCGCCGGCCTCGTCCGCTGGCTGATTCACTTGCCGCCGCTTGCCGCCGCTGAGCCGCAGGCGTCCACGACAATGCCTGAGCCTGCCAGGCTTGAGTTCTTCGAGAAGCAAGTCCGGCCGCTCCTGATCGCCCGCTGCCACGAGTGCCACGGTCCACAGCAGCAGAAGGGCGGGCTGCGGCTCGACTCGCTCGCAGCCACATTGGCCGGCGGCGACTCGGGGCCGGCCGTCGTGCCCGGCAAGCCCGATGAGAGCCCGCTGATCGACGCGGTGCGATACGGTCAGGTGTTCCAGATGCCACCCAAAGGAAAGCTGCCTGACGCCGACGTGGCGGCCCTGGTCGCGTGGGTGCGGTTGGGCGCGCCGTGGCCGAAAGGCGAATCAGGCACGGCTTTAGTCGAGCGGCACGACGCGGTTCAGGGCGGGCCGACGTTTACCGACGATGAGCGGGCGTTTTGGGCCTTTCAACCGCCGACAAATCCGCCGTCACCACTGATAAAGAACTCTGCCTGGCCCAAGAATTCGCTCGACGTTTTCATCTTGGCCGGCTTAGAGGCGCGTAGCCTATCGCCCGTACCATCGGCCGATAAACGGACCTTGATCCGCCGTGCGACCTATGACCTGATTGGCTTGCCTCCTACGCCCGACGAGATCGAAGCTTTTCTGGCCGACGACATGCCCGACGCCTTCGGTCGCGTCGTCGATCGATTGCTGAATTCGCCCCATTACGGTCAACGCTGGGGGCGGCATTGGCTCGACGTCGCCCGTTACGCCGACTCCAACGGCCTCGACGAGAACCTGGCCTACGTAAACGCTTACCGCTACCGCGATTACGTTGTTTCGGCGTTCAATCGCGATCTGCCTTACAACCAATTCGTCATCGAGCAACTGGCCGGCGACCTGCTGCCGCCAGACGCCGACGAGGCGGTACGCCAAGAGCGCCTGGTCGCAACCGGGTTCTTGACGCTGGGTGCCAAGATGCTCGCCGAGGACGACCCGGTGAAGATGGAAATGGACATCATCGACGAGCAGATCGACACGATCGGAACGACATTCATGGGGCTGACGTTGGGGTGTGCCCGCTGCCACGATCACAAATTCGACCCGATCCCTACGGCCGATTACTACTCGCTGGCCGGGATCTTCAAGAGCACGAAGACGATGGACAATTTCAGCGTCGTCGCGGTCTGGCACGAACGGCCGCTGGCGGCACCAAAACAGGTTGCCGCGGCCGAGGCGCACTGGGACCATGTGGCACGGAAGAAAAGCGAGGTCGATGACCATATGAAGGGGGCTAACGACGCGATCGTGGCCGAAATTCGTCGCAATGCTTCGAAATACTTGCTTGCCGCCGCGCTCATGGATGCCGGCCAATTCGCGCTCGAAGCGTTGATGCCGACGCCGACGCCGGATCTTCCCGCCGGTGGACCACCGACTGGGGCGATTGTGATCGAAGCCGAGAATTTCAATCGCGGCCAGGCGTCGAAATTGTTCGACGGCTATGGGGCCGGCATCGGCGTGATCGCCAGTTTCGGCCCGGAGGCCAGCTTTGCCGAGTACGACGTCGAATTGCCCGCCGACGGCCTCTACCAGATCGAGTTACGTTACGCGGCCGCGGATTCGCGGCCGTGTGGGCTTCTGATCGACGGCCAATGGCTCAAGCCCGACGCCGCCAAAGAGCGGACCGGCACCTGGAACCCCGATACGCAAACCTGGTACGCCGAGGCGTTGGTGACGCTTTCAGCGGGCAAGCACACCTTGCGGCTCGAGCGTCGCGAACCGTTCCCGCACCTCGATCGCCTGGCCCTGGTTCCGCGACAATTGCCCGACGGGCTCGATTCCGAGATGTTCGGGATTCAAGAGTCTGACGCCGTCAACGGTCGATTGAACCGCGCCGTGGTCGATGAGTGGATACGATACCTGGCCCGGACGAAGCATGAACCGGCATCGGCGTTTTACGCATGGCGCATCTGGCAGGAGGCATACGGCCCGAGTCCAACAGTAAAGCCCGGCAAGGTAAAGCCCGCGACAGTCAAGTTCGACACAGTGCAATCCGACGCAGAGTTCTCGCCGGTCGTCGCGCTGGTATTGCGCGAACCGAAACCGATATCGGCCGCGGAGCTCGCCGAACGCTACGGCCAATCGTTTTTAGCCGCGGAGAACGCCTGGAAGGAATTGAAGCAAAGCCCGGCAGGGTCTAAGGCGGACAAGCTCGGCGATCCAGCGCTCGAAGCGTTGCGGCAGGTGCTCGGCGATCCACAAGGACCGTTTGCGTTGCCGGCCCAACCGGAGGTTTACTACGCGGCAGCGACACGGGCTGAGCTTTCGCGGTTGCGCGACGAATTGACGAGTTTGGAACAGTCCGCCCCGCCACCTCTGCCCTTGGCGATGTCCGTCGAAGACCGGACGGTGACGGACGTGCGGGTGCATATCCGCGGTAATCATTTGACGCAAGGGGAGCAAGTGCCGCGGCGTTTTCCCAGGATCATCGCCGGCGACAAACAACCACCGTTACGGCCGTCGACAAGCGGCCGGCTGGAACTGGCCGAGTGGCTCGTTCAGCCCGACCATCCGCTGACGAGCCGGGTGATGGTGAACCGCGTCTGGCGCGGACATTTCGGCGAAGGGCTGGTCCGTACGCCCGACAATTTCGGCCGGCTGGGCGAGCGGCCGTCGCACCCGGAACTGCTCGACTGGCTCGCGCGGTGGTTCGTCGAACAGGGTTGGTCGCTCAAGTCGTTGCACCGGCTGATCATGAATTCAGCCACCTACCAGATGGGCACGGAGTATCGTGCCGATGCGGCGGCGGCCGATCCGGACAACCGGCTCTTCTGGCGTAAGGACCGGTGGCGGCTGGAGGCCGAAGCGATCCGCGACGCGATCCTGGCGACAAGCGGCCGACTCGAGCCTGGCGTGGGCGGATCGCTGCTGAAGGCGAGCCCGCGACAGTATGTCGCCAGCACCAATTCGGTCGATATCACGCAATACGATTCGTTCCGCCGCAGTCTCTATCTGCCAGTGATTCGCAGCGCGCTGTACGACGTCTTCCAGGCGTTCGACTTTGCCGAACCAAGCGTGGCCAACGGCGGTCGAACCAGTACGACGGTCGCCCCGCAAGCGCTGTTCATGATGAACAGCCCAATCGTCACGGCCGAAAGCCGCCATCTGGCCGCCAAGCTATTGGCGGAAGTCCCGGCGGATGACGCGGCGCGCGTCGGCATGCTCTTTGCCCGCGCGCTGGGTCGGCCGCCCAGCGCGGCTGAGTTGTCACGCGCGCTGGAGTTCATCGGGCGGATGGAGGTCAATGCCGCATGGAACGCGTTGGAGCCAGCCGAGCGTCGCCTGCGCGCCTGGCAGAGTTTTTGCCGAGTGGTGATATCGTCGAGCGAGTTCATCTATGTCGATTGAAGCTGGTAGAACATGTTCGCCGCGACCGTCCATGATCACTTCGATGTAAGGAAAAAAAGTGAACTTCACTTGTAACCGCTTCACGCCCGTCTCCACCCGCCGCGAGCTGCTCCGTGTTTCGGCCGCCGGCTTCGGTGGCCTCGCCCTGGCGGCTCTACTTGCCGACGAAACGGCGGCCGACGATCAATCGAAAATCCGCAATTCACAATCTGCGATTTCGTCCCCCCTCGCTCCCCACCCAGGGCATTTCGCGGCCAAGGCCAAGCGAGTGATTTTCCTGTTCATGCATGGCGGACCGTCGCAGGTCGATACGTTCGATTTTAAACCGCTCTTGGAACGCGACCACGGCAAACCGTTGCCGTTCGCCAAGCCGAGAGTCGTCTCGGCCCCCACCGGCAACCTTTTGAAGAGCCCCTTCTCGTTCAGGCAATTCGGCCGGTCCGGAGTTTGGGTCAGCGAATTGTTTCCCCACGTCGCGAGCGTGGCCGACGACCTGTGCTTCATCCATTCCATGCACGGATCGAACTCGCGCCACGGCGGAGCGCTTTTGGAGCTGCACACGGGCAGCGACACGTTCGTGCGGCCGAGCATGGGCTCGTGGATCACGTACGGGCTAGGTACTGAAAACCAGGACTTGCCCGGCTATGTCACCATTTGCCCCACGCTCACACACGGCGGCGTGAACAACTGGAGCTCCGCGTTTTTGCCGGCGGTCTACCAAGGCACTCCCCTGGGCAACGCCAGCGTCGCATCGGACCAGGCGCGGATTCCATTCATCGACAACCGTGAGACTCCCAGCGAAGTGCAGCGGGCGGAGCTCGACTTGCTGCGATCGATCAATCAGGAGCAGCTCAACCGCGCCGGACCCGACCAGGCGCTGGAAGGACGTATCCAATCGTTCGAATTGGCCTTCCGCTTGCAGGCGACGGCGCCCCAACTGCAGGACATCGGCGGCGAGTCACAGGCGACGCACAAGCTGTATGGGCTCGACGACCCCACGACACGCAACTTCGGCCGCCAGTGCCTGATGGCCCGACGGTTCGCCGAGCGTGGAGTGCGGTTCGTGCAGGTTACGCACAGTTACAAGTGGGACCAGCACGGCAACCTCAAGAACGACCACACTAAGAATGCCCTGGAGGTCGATCGGCCGATCGCCGGGTTGATCCAGGATCTCAAAGTCCGCGGACTGTTGCAGGACACGCTGGTATTGTGGGCCGGTGAGTTCGGCCGCACGCCAACGGCCCAGGGGGACGATGGCCGCGACCACAACCCGCACGGTTTCACGATCTGGCTGGCCGGCGGTGGCGTGAAGCCGGGCTTCAGGCTCGGCGCCACCGACGACTATGGCTACTACGCGATCGAGAACAAGGTCCATTTTCACGATCTGCACGCCACACTATTGCACCTGCTCGGGCTCGACCACACCCGGCTGACCTACCGCCACGCTGGCCGCGATTTCCGGTTAACCGACGTGCATGGCGAGGTGGTGCGGGAGATTCTTGCTTAGTTCACGTCGATTGGATTTCTCAAGATGCCTTCCCCACGAGCCAGCGCGAACGAACTGGCCAAATTGCTCGATTCACTGCCCGATCCGGTCTATGTACTCGATGACGAGCGGCGGATCATCTACTGCAATCATGCATGCCGCGAATGGACCGGCTGCGCGGCCGAGGAGCTGTTGGGGCAGGAATGCCGTTACCACTCGAGCCCCGAGGCGACCGGCGCCGCGGCTGTGGCCGCCGCGCTGAGTCCGCCGCCGGAATTGTTTAGCGGCCGGAGAATCACGGCAAACGTAGTGTTGCCGTCGGGCGACCAAGCGAGCGCCGAACGGCAGGTGGAATTCATCCCTTTGGGCGCAAATCAAAGCCAGGCCGTCGGTGCGATGGCATTCGTGTTGCCGGCGGGCGCATTGAAATCGGAACATGACGACGCCTCGGCGGTTGAGCTGCACACACGCATTCAGCGATTTCGCCGCGAGTTCGCGGCGCGTTTTAATGTTGAGCGTCTGCTGGGAGAAAGCCCCGCGATGCGCCGTGTGCGCGCCCAGGTTCAGGCCGCGTCGGCCGGCACGGCGAGCGTGCTGGTGGTGGGTCCAAGAGGCGGCGGGCGGCAACACGTCGCGCGGGCGGTTCACTATGCCTCCGGCGCGGCGGCCTGTGGTCCGTTCGTCCCCTTGGCGTGCGCGTTGTTGGACGTCGAATTGGTTGGGGCAACGCTGCGTGCGCTGTTGAAACCGAAAATGCCCGCACCGCCTCGACCCGCCAGCTTGCTCCTCGACGACGCGGACGAGCTGCCCCCGGCGGCCCAGGTCGAGCTGGCCAGGCTGCTCGCGCCGGTCGATTTGCCGTTTCGGATTATCTCGACCGCGCGCGGGCCGTTGGCGGCGCAGGACGGCTTTCGCCCCAACCTGGCTTACCGCTTGAGCACGCTGGTGGTCGAGTTGCCGCCGTTGAATACGCGGCTCGCGGACTTGCCTCTTTTAGCACAAGGCTTTCTGGAACAGACCAATGCACTGGGTGGAAAACAGGTGGGTGGTTTCTCGTCGGTGGCATTGGACCGCCTGGCGGCCTATGAGTGGCCTGGCGACGTCGACGAGTTGGAAGCAGTGGTACGCGAGTCGCATGCGCGGGCCGAAACGACCGAGATCCGCCCGCGCGATCTGCCGACTCGGCTGGAGCTGGCCGCCGACGCGGCGGCCTACCCCCGCAAGCCGGAAGAAACGATCGTTCTGGATGAGTTTCTTGCCTCGGTCGAGCACGAGCTGATCGAGCGGGCGATTGAGCGCTCCAAAGGGAACAGGGCTAAGGCCGCGAGGCTGCTGGGGATGACCCGGGCGCGATTTTACCGCCGCCTGGTGCAACTCGGATTGGAATCGGCCGACGAGGAAGAACTGGAGCTGACGGCCGACGAGAACGAAGAGACCGCCTGAACCGCGAATTTACAGCACCCGTAGCCGCTCGTGTTCGAGCCTGCGGACGATGAAATCGATTGCCTGGGGACCGACGCGGTCATAATACTCCCAACTGTGCGCGCCGCCCGTCGTCTCAAGATCGCATTCGTGCGGGATCCCCAGTGCCGAAAGCTTCATCCGCAGCTTCTGGGCGCTGTCGTGCCAACGGATGTCGGCCGGATCGGAGGCGAAGTACAGGTTCCTCGGCCAATTCAAGGGATGAACGTGCAGGATCGCGGTGTCTTGCCTCGCCGCTTCGGCGTCGGGGTACATTTGAGGCAGCGTCTCTTCGTTGTCATCATAGAAGCGTTGGTGGTAGTCGATCGCGGGCGCGACCGCCGCGGCGACCGGAAACTTGTTCGGGTGCTTCAGCGCCAGGCGAAGCGCCCCCTGGCCGCCCATGCTCGTTCCCAACAGCGCCACGCGCGGCGGCGACGCGTCCCAGCGCTCGGACACGAACGGCAACACACGATCCAGCACGTGCCGTTCGGCCGTGACGTTCGCGTCGAACTCCGGGCAGATTTTGTCGGTCCACCAACTGCGGCCCGTCATCGGAACGACGACCGGCAAGCCGTGCCGAGCGAATTCGCCGCAGTAGACCGCGTTGTCGCGCAATCCGATCAGGCGGACGCCGTGCAGGTAGATTACGACGTAGCCATGCTCGTTGCGTCGCGGCGGCTCGTAAACATCGCAGGGATGGCCGCCGATCGACAGTTGGCTCCAGGTGCCGGGCAAATCGCTCATGGAATCCCCTGAAAAACCGGCCTTGACCCCAAAAAACGATTCCCCTATTCTCCCCGCCTCACGAGTGCCAAGCAGGAAGGCGAGGCACTGGTGACGTTTGACGGAGAACCACGTGGTTGGGTCCGCACCCGGGAAGGCGCAAGCCTTTCTGCGGACCACGAAGCCTTGCGACGTTGGCACGGATGCCGGCGGCCGGTTTCGCACATCACGTCCAATCGCTCCCGGAAACGGACGAGGTCCTTTGCCCCCCTGGGACCCGTTCTTTCCGGGAGTTTTTTTTGCGCGCGACAGTCTTCCGCCGACGTCACTCAAACTCGCGCCGGTTCGACATCCAGGAAGTGCTCGGCGCCATAAGCCTTGGCGATAACGACAATGCCCCCCTCGCTCACGGTGAACCCGCGGGCCCGGTCGTGGTCGTGGTCGTAGCCCACCTCGGTGTGCGGCGGAATATGCACCCCTTTGTCGATGATCGCTCGCGAAACCTTCGCGTGCCGCCCGATATCGACGCCGTCGAAGAGGATCGAACCCGCGACCTGGGCGAAGCTGTTGACCCGTGTGTTGCTGCCCAGGATCGAACGCTCGACTCGGCCGCCCGAAACGATCGATCCCTGGCAGACGATGCTATCCAACGCTCTCCCACGGCGGGCATTGGGCCCCTCCTCGGCGAACACGAATTTGGGGGGAGGATAAGTCGGATGGTAAGTGCGGATCGGCCAGTGCTCGTCGTACATGTTCAACAGCGGATCGACCGCCACCAGGTCCATGTTCGCCTCGTAATAGGCGTCGATCGTGCCCACGTCGCGCCAGTAGGCGTCGCTTTTGCGATTTTCGTCACGGAAGGGAAAGGCGAACACCCGGTGCGTCTCGATGATCGCGGGAATGATGTTCCGGCCGAAGTCGTGGGCGCTATTCTTGCGAGTCGCGTCCTGGCAGAGCTGCTCGAACAAAAAGCGGGCCGTGAACACGTAAATTCCCATCGACGCCAGAGCGTGGCCGTCGTCGCCGGGGATCGACTTGGGCTGTTCGGGCTTTTCCTGAAATCCGACGATGCGGTGGTCGCGTTCGATCTGCATCACGCCGAATTGCGTGGCCTCGGCCACCGGCACACGCAAGGCGGCGATCGTCAGGTCCGCCTGGTTCGCCTTGTGCGATTCGACCAGCTTGAAGTAGTCCATCTTGTAAATGTGATCGCCGGCCAGGATCACCACGTATTCGGGGTGCTCCTTTTCCAGCGTGTAGATGTTCTGGTACGCGGCGTCGGCTGTGCCCTTGTACCAGTGCTCGTCGATCCGTTGTTGCGGCGGGACGATGTCGATGAACTCGCCCAGCTCGCGGCTCAACAACCGACGCCAGCCGAGGTTGATGTGCCGATCGAGGCTCATCGCCTTGTACTGCGTAAGAATCAGAATCTTGCGGAAGCCGCTGTTGATGCAGTTCGAGAGCGTGAAGTCGATGATCCGGTAAGCCCCGCCGAAGGGGACCGCGGGCTTGGCCCGATCGCGCGTCAACGGCTCTAGCCGCGATCCCTTTCCGCCCGCCAAGACCACGGCCAGCACGCTTTCCATTGTTTCCCCTCCTGGACTCGTCCGTTAGGTCGGTGCCCGTTGTACGCCACCCACGTCCAGGCCCAGTTTACCGGATTGGCGCGAGAGTCTAAAGGGGGCGAGGCGGGAAGGTTCTGCCGCGGGCCGCAGCCTGGAAGCTTGCTCATCGTCACGCATCGTCACGGCGCCCTTCTGCCAACTTTCTCGGACAATTTGCAAATTGCAATTTGTATTTTGTATTTTGCAATGGCGTCGCATTCGGCCGCGAACTCGGTAACTTCGCCTGCGCGACGTGCTGGTATGGCTGCCCACTCCTGCCTTTCTAGACGGCCATCGTGAAGCTCCAAGGGGCGAGCCCCTGGGATCAGTTTTTGGTCACTGCCTTCATCCTTCAACCTCTGCCCCCTCTCCTCTCGCAGTAAGTTCGGAATTTCGGCATCCGCACAGCGTCCGCAAAAGTCACAACCCACAGCAGCGATCCGGTGTCGATGAGTAGTTCGGGGAACACATTTTAGAAAAAGGGGAGAAACAACTGTCCGCACTGTCCGCATCCTCTCGGCTCCCTTCCCAACGGGTTTCAGCACATCGACTTGCGTCAAATCAGACTGCGGACAGTCGCCGCCGGGCAACTGTCCGCGACTGTCCGCATCTGTCCGCACCACACGCCATCCGGGGGGCTGAGCGCTGTCGGTTTGCGCACGCGAGTTGAGCGCCTTACCCCGTGAGTCGATCATTTTGCTCCCTTGGCGGCCGTGCAAAACGATGTAAGCCTGTCAAGGACGGTTCCCGAGGCAACGACTTCGGCGGCGGCCATTCCGGCGGCAAGTTGCCGCCACGCATGTGACGGGGTATCATCCGACGAAACTCCCACCGCCGATCTTGGAACGACGCCCCATGAAGCTTGGATTGATCAATTCAGCCTGGGTCCAGGCCGGACAGCCCACTTCGTTCGGATTGCGTAAAACGAAGGAGATCGGCTTCGACACGGTCGACGTGTTCACCGACCCGCTGGATATCGACGTGCGCGAACGCCGCGCAATCAAGACCGAGTGCGACAGGCTCAGCCTGCCTATCGTTTCCTTGGCCTGCGTCGCGGTGGGCTTGATCGACTTCAACCCCAGCATCCGCCGCTTTCACCTCGACCGCGTGCGGGCTTACCTCGACCTGGCCTACGAATACGAAGCCAAGAACGTGCTCGTGGTGATCGGCGAGTATATCTGGAACCGCGAGGTCATCCCGCCCGCCGAGCAGTGGCGATTGGGCGTCGAGGCGCTGCGCGAGCTTGGCACTCGGGCGGGCGAGTTGGGGTTGGAGATCGTTCTGGAACTGGAACCGTTCGCCATGTCGCTCGTGAACAATATCGAGACAATGGTTCGTTTTCTCGACGACGTGGGGCTCGACGCGGTGAAGGCCAATATCGACATCTCGCACCTGGCGCTGTCGCACGTGGCGCCGGAAGAACTGCGGCGGCTCGCGGGGCGCGCCGGGCACGTCCATATTTCCGACTGCGACGGCAAGGTGCATGGCGACCTGCCGCCCGGCCGAGGCGTCGTCGACTTCGACCCTTACCTGCGCGAGATCAAGGCCCTGGCGATCGACGGGGCCATCTCGATCGAACTGGAATACTCGCCCCAGCCCGAGCGGATTGTCGAATGGGTCGAGGAGGCCTACCGTGAAACCGACCGCCGGCTGCGCGCGGTCGGGTTGAGGGGGTAGGAATGAAGGATGAAGGAAGAAGGATGAGGGATGAACGCGGTGCGGGGCGGGGCGGAAGCCACGTTATCTCGTTCCGCATGGGAACGTCTTCGACCGGTCCGCGGCCCGAGGACTCCCGTCCACTCATCGGCGCAGTTGCCAAACAACCTTATGAAGGCGGCATGCGACAATGGCGCCGATCGTAGGTTAGGCTTTCCAGCCAGACTGCGCAGCTCGTGCTGAAGTCAGGCTGGAAAGCCTAATCTACGCCAGACTGCCACGCGCGGAACTACTTCTTCTGCTCAGGAGGCAGAACGGTGATGGTCACGGGGCGGCTAGGCATCGAGACCAACGTGTTGGGCCGCTCCTTGGAAGCCGTGTCCTTGTTGAAGGGCACTTGGGCCTGCCCAAGCAACGTGAGCGTGTAATCGCCGGACCGCATGTTGCCCACTTCCACAATGCAAGTCGCCTCGGTTTTTCCGGCCGCGATTTCGACCTCGGCCAGGTTGAAACCGCCCGGCAACGACAACCCGATCACTCGAATCGGGGCCGTGAAATCGGACCAGTAACGAGCGGCCTCAAGCTTAAGCTCCAGTTTTCCGCCCGCCGTTACGCTGGCGCGCTCCGGGACGATCCGCACCATGTACGGCGCCGTTTCGCGCACGGCGACAACCATCTCGCGCGTGGGACGGCTGGAGCTGATGTTCGCGATGGACCAGACCCGCGTATACGGCCGAACCTCACGGCGCAATGTTTCCGGGGGCGGGCTGCGCGGTGCTTCCGGCGGCGGGCCTCCTGCTGCGCCCGTCGCCACCAGCCGGACGACCGCGGTGCTCGCCGGCGCGTCGGCATCGGCCCAGAGTACGAAGGGCACGCGCGTGTCGCCAGGTACGGTGACCGGAATGGCATGCACCCCCGGCGGCAAACCCTCGGCGGTAATCGTGATCGGTTCGCCAAACCCGCCCTGACGGTGGATAACAATGTCGAGATAGGTCGCGCCGCCTTGCCGCACATTGATACCCGCTGGCCCTGGGTTGGCGCCATGGATGGCCGCCGCAAAAAAGTCGGGCCGGGCGCGGCCAAGCGAGAGCACGTATTGGTACCGCGCGCCGCCGCGGCCGTAACGGTCCTGAACGAGCAGTCGGTACGTTTTACCTTTTGCCAGGTTTACCATGCCGACGGGGTCGCGCAGGTGGCCGTCGAACGCCGCGATTCGGTGGCCGAAGTCATCGAATTCCTGCACTCGATTACCGCCTTCGTCAACCAGCGCGACGTACGGGTCGGCCTGGCCGGCGATTCGCTCCGAGAACACCTGAATCTCGTAGCTTCCCTCTTCATCGGCGGTGAACTCGAACCAGTCGGCGTCGCGCGGCGCGTCGAAACGGCCGCTGACGGTCGCCGGCAACGACAGCCGTTGTGGCTTGTTCGTCTCGTTGTTCGGTTCCTGCTCCAGGGTCACAGGTCCGCCGGCGAACACGAGCGTCGCGGCAGGCGACGAAGCGGGGGCCAACGGCACGCGCACCTGAAAGCCCGCCAGCGTGCAGGTTGCGGCGGTGGGCAGAACGCTGTGGCCGGTCGGATGTTCGAGAAATTGAAAGTTGCTGATCGCTTCCGCGGAATTGGGCGGCGTGACCGTAAAACGGTACTCCTCGAGCGGCCGGCCGTCGATCTGCCATGGAGCGGGCTGGCCGGCGCTGCCAAAATTGTACCCCAACGCGACCAGCTCGATGGGTTTGCCAGGTTCGACCGCCCGTGGAAACACGTTTTCGATGTATGGCCGGTCCGTGATCAACAGCCGGTAGGGGTTGCCGCCGCGATACGAGAGGTCGTGAATCTCGAGGAGATACTCACCGTCGGCGGGGCAGATGAAATCGATCGTCGGGTCGCGGCCGCGATAGTCGGCGTTGGAGGCCACGATCGCGCCGGCGGCATCGACGACCATCAGTGTCGCATCGAGCTCGCTGTCGAGCCGCGTGGCCTGGCAGTCGAACGTCAGCCTTTGACCCTGCCGCGCCGCGAAGCGAAAATAATCTTGTCCGTTGTTATCGCTGCTGCCCGCCACCGCCACGTTGAGCGGCACCGCATTGGCTTGTATCGGGATGTCGTTCGGCTCTTTTTCCGGCAGATCCGCCAGCCCGGTCGCAACGGCGAACAGCCGCGGGCTACTGATGCCGAAACGGCCCAACAGCCGCACATCGTACGTACCTTCGGGCACATCGGCCCCGATGGTTACTTTGAAGCGGCCGGGCTTGGGGGGCTCGCCATCGAGGGGTACGGCCTTGAATCCGGGATGATCGAACCAGAGCTGCAGGTCGCCTTCGGCATCGGCCGCAGTAACTTCCAACTCGACGGTCGAACCGGCAGCGGCGCCGAGAGGAGTAATTCGATCGAGCCGGAGCGACGGAAGTTCGGCCCACACCAAACTTGAGCCGCACGAAAGAAGCAGCACGGCGAGGCACAAGACGCGACCGAGAGCGTTCCCTACGGCAGTCGTGGCGGCAAGGCGATCAGATGAGCTCTTCAATCGGTCGCCCTTCATTCAACACCGGCAAGGGACGCTGGGCCGCGTCGTAGAATGTGTGTTCCACGTCGACGCCAAGCACTCGGTACATGGTGGAAAGGATACTGCCGGGCGAGCAGGGACGGGTGGCGGGGTACTCGGCGCGTGGGTCGGTCGTGCCGACGACCTGGCCCATTTTCAAGCCACCGCCGGCGTAGACCACCGACATCGCACCTGGCCAGTGATCGCGCCCAGCCTGCGGGTTGATTCGCGGTGTGCGGCCGAATTCGCCCATCGCCATCACCAGCACACGGTTCGACTGGCCGCGGCGGTCAAGGTCGGTCACCAGCGCCGCCAGCGCCTGATCGAATTTTGGAAGGAGGTTCTTCTTCAGAGCGTTAAAGTTGTCGCCGTGCGTGTCCCAACCGCCGCCGGCCTCGATCGAAACGAACGTGACGCCGGCCTCCACCAGCCGCCGAGCGAGCAGGCAGCTCTGACCCAGATCGTTGCGACCGTACTCCTCTCGCACCGCGGCGTCTTCGCGTTTGATGTCGAAGGCCTGGCGCGTTTTGTCACTGGTGACGATCTCCAAAGCATCCGCGTAGAACTTGTCGAGACCGGCGATCGTGCCTTGGGTGTCCAAGTCGCGGCGCAGGCCGTCGAGGTCGCCCAGCAGTCCGCGGCGGCGCCGCAGGCGATCGGGGTCGATGCGTCCAGGCAGCCTCAGGTTGCGGACTTCGAAAGCGTCTGAATTCGGGTCACTTTCGGGCGAAAAGGGGTTGAACGACGCGCCCAGGTACGCCGCCTTGGTGAAGTTCTGGCGGCGCGGCAGCGTGACGTAGGGAGGAATCTCCGACGCGCCCGACCCACGCAGCCTGGCCACGACCGAGCCGACCGAAGGATAGATGTTGTCGTTCACCTCGATCGTCGGCTGGTAGCCCGTCCGCATCCATTGCGACGCCATGCCATGTCCAGCGTTGGTGTGCGTGGCCGAACGCACGATGGACAGTTTGTCCATGATCCGGGCTTGCAGCGGCAGGTATTCGCCGAACTGGACGCCCGGCACGTTGGTATCGATTGGCCTGAATTCGCCGCGGAACTCGGCCGGAGCCTGCGGCTTCAGATCGTACATGTCGATATGGCTAGGTCCGCCGGCTTGCCAAATGAGGATCACCGAAGTGTCTTTCATCTCGCGCCCGGCGGCACGGGCCATGGCCCGTTGACGGAGCAGGCTCGGCAGCGTCAATCCGCCGAACGACAGCGCACCGACCCGCAGCAGACTGCGCCGCGTGAAACCGTCAAAGAGTTGAAACTTTTGCCCGATCAGGTTCAACATCGGATCGCCTCTCAACGGTTGAAAATGAATTCCTTGGAATTGATCAAGACCCAGAGCAAGTCCTCCAGGGCGGAACGTGCGGCCTTCTGCGCCGCTTCGCTTTGACCCTTGTCTATTTGAACCGCGCCGCTCTGGCTGGTGACGAACGCGATCGCCCGATCGCGCTCCGACGGTTCGGGAAAACGCGCGAGCGCGCCCAGGTACAGCTCGTCGACGATTTCCACCAACGGCTTTTGTTCCTTGAGCAACCGCTCGACGATCCCGTCGCCGGCCGCGATCTTGGCTTCGATCTCCTCAGAGTTCGACAGCAGCAGCACTTGCCCGAGTGTCGCACCACTCGTCCGCTCGCACTCGCAGCCGGTCACGCGCTGGGGCCGATCGAACGTGTCGAGGAAATATGAGCCAAATCCTTCGTGGGGCAGATCCACGGCGCGGGCCGTCGACGCCGCGCGCTCGAACCGTGTGTGTGTTCCGCAAGCCTGGTCCACCGAGTCGAGCAACACCTCGGCGATCAGCCTCCGCGCGTAGAAACGGGCGAAGTTCTGGTGGTCGTCCCGGTTTTCCGCAGTCGGGGGCGAGTCGAGCTGGTACACGCCGCTGTTCACGATCGTGCGAATCGTGTGCTTGACGTCGAACTTGTGCGCGACGAAATCTCGCGCCAAAGCAGCCAAGAGCTCAGGGTTCGAGGGAGGATTCGTGTCACGCAGATCGTCGACCGGTTCGACCAGTCCGCGCCCGAGAAAGTGGCCCCAGAGGCGATTGACGAGCGCTTTGGCGAAGTACGGGTTTTGCGGATCCGCCATCCAGTCGACCAGTGCGTGGCGAGGGTCTTCGTCGGGCGAGAACTTCGCTGTTGCGCCGTCGGGGTATTTCGGCTCCGGCGCGCGGCCGGTCAACGGGTCGCGCTCCCCTGTAGTCACCGTCGGGGCAGAGAAATAAGGTGGCGGCTCACCGAAGCTCTTGCGGCCCAACCGCGTGAAAAAGCCGGCCAGGCCGAAATAGTCGTCCTGGCCCCAGCGCTCATAGGGGTGATGATGGCATCGGGCACATTGCAACCGAATCCCCAGGAACACCTGTGCGGTGTCGGCTGTCGGCTGGTGCAACTGGTCGTCGCGCATCTGCCAAAACCAGTTAATGGCCGGCGCGTCTTGCCATTCGCCCGCCGCCGCGACGACGCCGCGCACGAATTCATCGTATGGGCGGTTGCGGGCAATCATCGACTTGATCCAGTCGTGAAAGGCGTAAGCCGCCTGATCCGCCCCCGCCAGGCGCGAATTCCGTAAGATGCTCCCCCAACGCAGCGCGAAAAAGGCCGGGTAGTCCGGCGAGGCCAATAGCCGATCGACGAGCTGGTCGCGTTTCGACGGCGATGGCTCGGCAAGGAACGTCTTCGCTTCGGCCACCGTCGGCAATCGGCCACACAGGTCGAGCGTCACTCGTCGCAAAAAGGTCGCATCGCTTGCCGGCGGCGATGGTTCCAGGCCGAGTTGCCGCCAGCGGGCCACCACAAGCCGATCGATAAAATTCCGTTCGACAAACGCCAATTTGCCTGAGGGCGCAGCATCGGGCGAAGCACTACTATCCGGCGCTGTCGCATGGGGAACTGTGGCGCGAAACACGGCCACTTGTCCCATGTAGCGGGCCATGACTGCGGCTTCGCCGGTGTGTTGGCCACACCGTACCATTCCATAATCGTCGACCGCGGCGACGACGTCGAGATTGCTGGCGTACTGCGCTTCCCGGGTCACGTCACGGCGGCTGCCGTCGCCGTACTCGGCCGTGACAACCAATTGCTGACGCTCGCCTGTTTGCATCCGTCGGTTGAGCGGTTCGACCGCCAGCCGGGTGATTCGTGGCGCGTCCCCCGCTGCTCGCGGCAGGCCTTGCTCGATCCACCTCGCGAACAGTTGGTACGGCTCGCCCGCTCGCTCGAAGCGCCTTCCGCCGCCGTGCGGCACCGCCGCCGTCGCTTTGAGCAGCATCAGGCTCCGCGCCGGAGCAGCCGGAAACACACGGCGTCCTCGGGCGGCCAATACGATGGCGTCGTAGTCGAATGTCGGATCGAAGCCGAACAGCGACAGCTTGAAACCGTTCTGACCGCTGGCCTTGCCGTGACAACCGCCCGAGTTGCAACCGAAGCGGGAAAGGAGCGGTTCGATTTCGTTCGTAAAATCAATGCGACGGCCCGAGTCATAAGCCAGTACGGTCGCGGGGACCTCGATCCGCCGCCCACCAAGGCGGACACTCACGGTCGCAGTGCCTGGCCCAGCCGGAACGACATAGCCTCCTTCCTCGACGGTAACTACTTCCAAATTCGAACTTTCGTATTGGCAATCCGCTGTCACGTCGCGGTCCGACAGGCACACGAGCATTTGTCGCCGTGCGTAGGCATCTTCGAACCTCAATTCGGTCGGCATAAGCACAAGCGTTTCATCGCTCGCGGCCCACGAGATTTGGCAAACCGCCGAAACCAGCAACGACCCCACGACCCGCGACACGAGGTTCGCTTGGCGAGCGAAGCGGGCATGGATGAAGTTTAAAGGCTTATCCATAGCAAACCTCCCCTAGGTGGGAGGCAGGGGGCAGGCCGGTCAGGGTGGGAGGACGAATACGTAAACCAACTTTGATGCTAACGGCTGTCGCCGACGCGGTCAATGTTGTCGTCGTTCAATCGACCCTCGAACCTGCCAGGCGATCTGGCCGATTCTTCAGCCTCGCAGAAATCAGCTAGGGGGCCAATCCGCTGGTGACGGGTTTTTGAGTCTCGCGGCGTTTCTCGCGATCAGGCCGGCGACGTAGGCGCCTTTGAAGCCCGCGTCGATGTTGACCACTGTCACGTTAGCCGCGCAACTGTTGAGCATACCCAATAGCGCCGTGAACCCGCCGAGGTTGGCGCCATAGCCGACACTCGTCGGCACGGCGATCACCGGGCAATCGACATAGCCCCCCACGACGCTAGGCAAGGCCCCTTCCATGCCCGCGATGACCACAACGGCATCCGCGCCCGCCATCTCGTGCAGCCTGGCCGGAAGCCGATGAGGGCCTGCAACACCGACATCCTGAACGAGCGTCACGCGTACCCCCATCCAGAGCGCCGTTTCACGGGCTTCCTCGGCCACAGGGCGGTCGCTGGTGCCTGCCGTGACAATCGCCACGTGTCCGCAAGCGCCTGCCGCGTGCGCCGCGCCGCCGGCCCGCGATGCTGGCATGCGGAACGTCCGGCCCAGGGCATTGTATTGGGCCTCGGGAAACGCCTCTTTGAGTACCGTCGCCTGGGTATCTGCGATCCGTGTGGCCAAAACGCCCGAGCCGTCGGCCGCTAACGCGTCGACGATCTTGACGAGCGACTCCGCCGTTTTGCCTTCGCCGAAAACCACCTCGGGGAAACCGCAACGGCGGCGGCGGTCGAGATCGAGTTGGGCTTCACCCAGGTCCAAGGTAGGCGGTGTCGCGAGCCGAGCAACGAATTCATCCAGCGCCAATTCACCGCGACAGAGCGACTCGGCCAGCCGCCGGATATCGTTGGTTTGCATGGATTCATAATAGCGGATGAGGGATGAAGGATGAAGGATGAGGTTCGAATGCGGAACTCAAACCGCCCATTTTACAATTTGCACTTTGGACCGTACATTCTACATTCGCATTCCGAATCCGCTGTCTGCCGACGTAGCACTGAGGGCTTGTGCCTCACCACCTGTCCTCCGATCCGCCTGACCGCTGCCTTCATCCTTCATCCCCTATCGTTTCCATGGACCGCTTTGCCTTTCGCCGTAGCCAGGCGTTGAAATTGCTCCGTAAGCCGGGCGCCGAAGCTATTTTGGTGACGAACTTCACCAACGTGACGTACCTCACCGGCTTCACGGGAGATGACAGTTTCTTGCTCCTTGGAGCCCACGACGCGATCGTGATCAGCGACTCACGCTATGAAACCCAGTTGGAAGACGAATGCCCGGAGCTGAAGGTTCGTATCCGCAATCAGGGCACGAAGATGCTCGACTCCGTGGCCGATGTGGTACGATCGGCGAATGTTCGGCGTCTGGGGGTCGAGGCCGACTCGATGACGCTCGCAGTCTTCCAGCAGATTGGTGGAAAACTGCCCAAAACGAGCGTCGTCCCGACCACGGGGCTGGTCGAGTCATTGCGCGAAATCAAAGACAAAGAGGAGGTGGCCGAGATCGTGGAAGCGGCGCGATATGCCGAAAAAGCGTTCGCCGTATTACGTGCAACGCTACGTGGGGAGCAATCGGAAAAGGAAGTGGCCGATGACCTGGAACACCAGTTGCGGTTGTTCGGCGCCAAGGGAAGCAGTTTTCCGCCGATCGTAGCGGTCGGAGCTCAAGCGGCGCTGCCCCACGCCCGGCCAACGCTGCGACGCATCGATTCGGCCGACTTTGTGCTTGTCGACTGGGGCGCTAACGCACGGCTCTATAAGAGCGACTTGACGAGGGTACTGGTGAGGGGTAAAATCTCGCCAAAACTTGAAAGAGTGTATGGACTTGTGCTTGCCGCACAAGAGCGTGCCATCGCCGCGATTCGCCCAGGCGTAACCGGTGCGGAAGTGGACGCTGTCGCGAGGAAAGTCATTACCGACGCCGGTTTTGGTAGGCAGTTTGGTCACGGCTTGGGGCACGGGATCGGGCTCGATATCCACGAGGGCCCCCGGCTCAGTTCCGTGAACGATCAACCGCTCAGGGCGGGGATGGTGGTGACGGTCGAACCGGGCATTTACTTGCCCGGTTGGGGTGGGGTCAGGATCGAAGACGACGTGCTGGTAACCAAAACCGGCTGTGAGTTGCTGACCCACTGCGGCAAGACGTTGGCGGATGCGGTGGTTGAGTAAACGCGGTCGTTGAAGGAGTCGGAGATTCTGCATGGCAAGCCCCCCGTCGAATTCGGGCGATATCTTTGACGTGCGCCGCATCCGCCGGCTGGTCGAGTTGATGAACGAGCACGACCTGGCCGAGATCGACCTGCGTGACGCGGAGGTGCGGATCAGGCTTCGCAAACATCATGAGCCGGTGGTCACCACGCTGGCGGCCCCTATGATACAGCCAATGGCGGCCATGCCCGCCGCCGCGGGCGCGAAATCGGCGCCTCCTTCAGCAGCACCCGCGCCGGCGCTCGATACCCACCTGATTGAGATCAAGAGCATCATGGTCGGCACATTCTTCGCATCGCCAAGCCCCGAAGCGCCGCCCTTCGTGAAGGTGGGCGACCACGTCGGGCCCGACACGCCGGTTTGCATCATCGAGGCCATGAAAGTCTTTAACGAGATTCCCAGCGGCGTTTCAGGGAAGATCGTGGCCGTACTGGCCGAAAACGGCGACCCGGTGGAATTCGGCCAACCGTTGTTCAAGGTCGATCCCCGGCAATAATGAATGATGTTCAAGCGAATTCTGGTTGCCAACCGTGGTGAGATTGCGTTGCGCATCATGCGCGCGTGCCGCGAGTTGGATATCGAGACCGTAGCGATCTTTAGCGAGGCCGACCGCGGGGCCAAGTACCTGGAACTGGCCGATGAGGCATACTGCGTTGGTCCCGCCAAAGGGGCCGAAAGTTACCTCAAGATCGATCGCGTCATTAGTGCCGCGGAAATCGGCAACGTGCAGGCCATCCACCCGGGCTACGGCTTCCTTTCGGAGAACGCTCATTTCAACGAAGTCTGCCGCAGTTGCAATATCGACTTCATCGGGCCTTCGCATGAAGCGATGCGCCGGCTGGGTGACAAGAACGAGGCACGGAAGCTGGCCCGGGAGTCGAAAGTGGCCGTCGTGCCGGGTAGCGACGGCCTGATTAACGACGACCGGCAAGCGATCGAGGTGGCGCATCAGATCGGCTTCCCGGTGTTGATCAAGGCCTCTGCCGGGGGTGGTGGGCGGGGCATGCGCGTGGCCTTGAACGATCTGGCCCTGAAAAGCGCCATCCAACAGGCACAAACCGAGGCGGCGGCGGCCTTTGGCGATTCGAGCATCTACCTGGAGAAATACATCGAGCACCCGCGGCACGTCGAGGTGCAGATTTTGGCCGATCACCACGGCCATGTCGTACACCTCTGGGAGCGCGATTGCACGATGCAACGGAGGCACCAGAAGGTGATCGAGGAAAGCCCCGCTGCGCGCCTCGACGCTGGCGTACGACGCGCGATCTGCGAGTCGGCCGTGCGACTGATCAAGGCGGCCAATTACACGAACGCCGGGACGGTCGAATTCATCGTCGACCGCCAGGGAGGTTTCTACTTCATCGAGGTCAACGCGCGTATTCAGGTCGAACACCCCGTGTCCGAAATGGTGACCGGCATCGACCTGATCAAGGCCCAGATTCGGGTGGCGGCCGGTGAGCCGCTCCCGTTCACTCAGGACCAGATCATCGCCAAAGGCGTGGCCCTGGAGTGCCGAATCAATGCGGAAGACCCTGCTAAGAATTTCCAGCCGTCGCCGGGACGGATCGAGCAGTTGATCGTGCCCGGTGGGTTGGGCGTTCGCTGGGATTCCCACGTCCATGCGGGCTACACGGTATCGCCGTACTACGATTCGATGATCGGAAAGTTGATCGTTTACCAGCCGACCCGCGACGAAGCGATTCGCACGATGAAACGAGCGTTATCCGAGTTGCGGGTGGAGGGGATCAAGACGACCGTGCCACGGTTGCTCGACATCCTGAGCCACTCGTCGTTCATCGATGGCAATGTCGATACGACGTTCATCGAGCGCACGTGGACCAGCTCCTGAGGGGCACGCGCCGGAGGTCGAGCATGAACGAGACTTCCCCTCTGAATCCGCCGAGCAGGATCGATAGTCCGCTGCACCGTGTGGCCATTTTGTTCGCGGGAGGTCCCGCGCCGGCCGCCAACGCGGTGATTTCGACAGCCGCAGCTTCGTTTTTGCGGAATGGTATCGAGGTGGTCGGAGTGCTTCACGGCTATTCGCACCTGGTCGAGTTCGGACCCGACCGCCCTCTGGTCGAGGGAAGCGACTACGTGATGATCGACCATCGCATGTTGCGCCGCACTCGAAATAGCCAGGGTATCCTGCTAGGCACGGCCCGCACCAACCCCGGGAAGAACGTCTCGAATCCCTCGCACCTTTCGGACGCTGAGCGCACAGCCCCGTTGAAAAGAGTGCATGACGCGTTGGTTTCGTTGAAAGTCGACGCGCTGGTGTCGATCGGTGGCGACGACACGCTGAAAACGGCGAATAAATTCAAACGGTTCCAGGAGCACCTGCCTCCAGGGGCGCCACGGCTACCCGTCGTGCATTTGCCCAAGACGATCGACAACGACTACATGGGGATCGACTTTACATTCGGGTTTTTTACCGCCGTCGAGACGCTGGCGGGCGAGATCCGCAATCTGCTTGCCGACGCAGAAGCGGTGCGAAGCTATTACCTCGCTGAGACGATGGGCCGCAGCGCCGGCTGGTTGGCCTACGGTGCCGCGATTGCCGGTGAGGCCAGCCTCGTGATCAGCGTCGAAGACATCACGGGCAAGTTTCTGGCCCAGGAGCGCGTCGAGAATCCGCAACCAGATGAGCCTGATACGCGGCCCGTGATGGTCGTCGATGAGGTGGTCCGCAGGATCGTGAAGACGATGCGCGTGCGGGAGGACAAAGAGGGGAAGGAATTCGGCGTGATCGTGCTGGCCGAGGGGTTGGCTGAGTACCTTCCAATGAAGTACCTCGAGGGCATTCCCCGCGACGACCACAACCACATCGTGATTTCCCAAGTGAACCTGGGGCGAACCTTTGCCAGATTGGTGATGGAGGAATACAAGCGGCAGACGCAGAAGAGCCGCAGGGTGACAGGCGTGCAACTCGGATACGAGGCTCGCTGCGCGCGGCCGCACGCCTTCGATGTCATGCTCGGCAGCCAGCTTGGCGTCGGAGCGTACCGCGCGCTCGTCGAAGAAAAACTCGACGGCGTGATGGTTTCGGTAACGGGTCAATTCGAGCTGAACTACGTGCCATTTGAAATCCTGGTCGACCCCGAAACGCTGATCACCATGGTCCGCTACGTCGAGCCGGAATCGGATTTTCACCGGCTAGCGAGGTTCCTGGAAACGTACGTCAACGAATGAAAGGCATTGCAGCACGGCGGGCCACTCCGACCCACTTCAGGACACGGAACGTCCCTAGGGACTAATACCCTTACTTTCTGAATTCCGCCCGAAACACCGGCAGTCCGCCAAGCCGCATGCGGCGTTCGAAGTGCGTCCGATAGTCGAGCTCGTGCTCGGCGGGCCGCTCGGCGACCTCGAAGGGACCTTCGAGCTGAACCGTTTTGCCGATCAGCGCCAACGTCGATTCGAAGTAGTCTTGCACGTCGGTCCAGAAGTGGAGCGTGCCGCCGGCCAACAGGGTCCGCTGGACATCGCGCAGGAAGGGGGCGTTCATCACGCGGCGCTTCTTGTGCCGCGATTTCCACCAGGGGTCGGGGAAATAGACGTGGATCGCGAACACCGAAGTATCAGGAAGCCAAATGTGAAACAAGCGCAATGCATCTCCGTGGACCAGGCAGGCGTTGGCCAATACGCGTCGCTTGAGCCGTGCCGCGGTGTGCAGCGCGTACTTACGAGCCACCTCGGTGCCGAGAAAATCGTGTTCCGGCCGTGCCGCGGCGGCGGACGAGAGGAACAACCCCTTGCCGCTCCCCACTTCAATCTCCAACGGCGCCTGGCGGCCGAACAAGATCGCGGCATCCCAGGGAGACGGCAGTTCGTCCATCGACCGGAGGTGGCTCGCCAGATCCAGCGACGGATCGATCTTGCGTAGCGCGCGGCGGCCCATGAATTCCACCCGCCACTGGGATTTCAGCCGACCACCGACTGCCTGCCGCGCATGTGTTCCGTGGGCAGCGGCACGCCCTTGATGAGCCCCTCACAGACGAGCGACTGCCCGACAAAACCCTGAAAACGGCTGACGACCAGGGCGCCCCGGCGAACTTTGAGCAATTGGGTGACCATCACCAGCCGATCGCCCGGATAAACCGGATCGCGGAATCGCACCTCGTCGAGCCCTCCGAAACCGAGCACTTTGATGCCGAGCACGTCGTGCTTCATCGTGAGAAAGCCGCACAGCTGGGCGGCAGTTTCACAGATCATCACGCCCGGCATGATCGGCATCCCCGGCATGTGCCCACGAGCCCAGAATTCGTCGTGCCGCACATCCTTGTAACCGACGCCCGCCATGCGTTCGAGATCCTCGTGGACGACGGCGGTGAGCATTTCCATTTCGAAGCGCTGGGGATTGTAGCGGCGAATCTCGTCCAGGTCGGCGACGACATGGTTCAGATCATACTCGGAGAAATCCAGAATCAGGTCTTTCACCACGCCAATCTCCTTGCGGGTCCCTCATCGCGCGTACGCCAGGAGCCCCTTGCACTCCACCAATTCTAAGCCAACCCTCGCTTCAAGTCTTGATATCTCGTCGTTTCAGCCGGCGGGCCTTGCTATTGGCGGGGCGTTTGCCGTGGTTGGCTTTCTTCAACGGGCGGTGGGGCTTGGCCATGATTCTTTCGCATTCGGGGTGATTAAGGGGTTCGGTCTTTGGAGCCATACAGGTTATCATGTTTTGGGCCGCCTGCAAAGGCAGGCCGATCCTCGTGGGGCAGGTTTCCAACCTGCCATACAGCTCCCTATGGCAGGTTGGAAACTTGCCCTTTTGACTCAGTGCGTTGTTCGACCATGGCTCCAGGTGAATTGGCCACCCGCTGGACCGTTCGACTGGCGCTCATCTGTTCTTTGGCCGGCGCGGTGGCCAAGGCGTACGCCGGAACAGACGAACGCCGGCTTCGCCTGGCACGTGCCGCTTGGACGGCGGGTTGGGGTCTGTATCTTGCACACGTCACTTGCGCGTTCCAATTCTACCATCACTGGAGCCACGCCGCGGCGTACCTTCACACCGCGCGGCGTACCGCGGAGTTGTGCGGCCGAAACTGGGGAGCCGGGCTCTATTTCAACTACGCTTTTACGGCCGCCTGGACACTCGACATTCTCACTTGTTGGTGCTGTCCGTCCACCCGCCGCCTCGCCCGTCCAGTGTTGATCGCCTGGTACGGCTTTTTCCTGTTCATGGTGGTTAACGCCACGATCGTGTTCGAAACAGGCCCCGTCCGCTGGGCCGCCGTTGCGGGGCTTGCGATGTTGACGTTGACCTGGATCAAATCGCGTCGCGGCAGCGAAAGGATGCGGGATGAAGAATGAGGGAGACACGTCCAAGGCGCCGTTACCGGCATTGGTTCCCGCGCCGTGCGGCACTTTGCCGCGTATCTTGAGCCCGTTCGATGCGATGATGGTGGTCGTAGGCGGCGTTATCGGCTCAGGCATTTTCATCAATCCGGCGCTAATCGCCAGGGAATTGCCTGATTCCGGCTTTGGCCCCATCATCGGCGTCTGGGTCGTGGTGGGGTTGGTCACGCTGTGCGGGGCGCTGGCGCTTGCGGAACTTGCCGCCCTCTTGCCGCAGGCCGGCGGGCCGTACGTCTACCTCCGCGAGGCCTACGGTCGGCTGCCGGCGTTCCTCTGGGGCTGGACCGAATTCTGGGTCATCCGCACCGGCTCCGTCGGGGCGCTGGTCACGGCGACGATGATTTACCTGGACAAAGTGGTGCCAATGTCACGCGGGTCCCAGGAGGCGGGCGCGATTGGCATTGTGGTGCTCCTTTCGGCGGCGAGCGTCGTAAGCACGCGATGGGCGGCCTGGATTCAGAACCTGACCGCGGTGGCCAAAGTCGGCTTCCTGGCGGCAATCATCGTGCTGCCGTATTTATTCAAGTCGACAGGGACGAATCACCTGGTTCCGCTTTGGCCCGAGAGCTACTCGCCTTCCATCTGGCGTGGGCTGGGCGCCGCGATGATTGCCGTACTCTGGGCCTATGATGGCTGGATCAACATCGCGCCGGTGGCCGAGGAAATTCGCGATCCGCAACGCAACGTGCCCCTGGCGCTGGGGCTGGGAATGCTTGTGGTGATTGCGGTATACGTGCTGGCCAACGTGGCATATCATCTGGTGCTGCCCGTTGGTGCCGTCGCCCACGCGCCGGAAGACGCGGTAGCGGCCGAGATGTGCAGGGCGCTCTTGGGCGACGTTGCGACCCGGTTCGTGGCGGTGGGTGTGCTCTGTTCGACGTTCGGCGCGGCCAACTCGAACCTGATCACCGGCCCGCGGATCTTCTTCGCCATGGCCCGCGACGGCCTGCTGCCGGCGGCGATTTGCAAAGTCCACGATCGCTGGCGGACACCGGCCAACGCGGTCGTGCTGCAAGGCGGCTGGACCGTCGCCCTGATCGTCGCCGCGTTCGCGTGGCAAGAAGACCCTGGCAAGGCCTTCCACGTCTTGACCGAATTTGTGATCTTCGGTGGCTCGATCTTCTATGCGATGGCGGTCGGCGCGGTCTACGTCTTGCGCCGAAAGCGGCCCGACGCGCCGCGCCCCTACCGTACTTGGGGCTATCCGGTCACTCCGGCGTTATACCTGTTGGCCTTCTCCGCGGCACTGGTCAGCTTGCTGTGGCAGGATCCGATTCAATCGTTGGCCGGGTCGATGTTGATCGCCGCCGGAGCGGTTTATTACATGATCGTCCGCCGGCGCGGCGGTGGAGATAGATGAATGCGAAACGGAAATGCGCGAAGCCGGAGGCCTCTTCTTGGGGCAGGTTTCCAACCTGTCATCAATGCCCCGTGTCGCGCGATTCAGAACTCTTGCGTGTTCCGCTACGGAGGTATGGCAGGTTGGAAACCCGCCCCACGGCGCTTTATTCCGCCCCTTTTTTCCTAGCCGCTTTCTTCGTCGCCTTCTTTTTCGCCGGCGACTTCTTGGCGGCCCGCTTCGGCGCGGCCTTCTTGACCGGCGCCGAACGCACCGAGCCCTTGCCGCGCCGGCCGGCCTTCTTGCTCGGACCCAACGCGGCCCGCTCGGCTAAAAGGCCGACCGCCTGGTCGAAAGTAAGCTCTTCGACGCTCGTCCCCTTGGGCAACGACGCATTGGTCGTCCCGTCGGAGACGTAAGGTCCGTAGCGGCCTTGCATGAGCTGGATCGGCTGCTTGGTGACCGGCGATTCGGCGAATGTCTTCACCGGCGTCCGCGCGGCGCCGAAACCTCGTCGCATCTGCTTCGGCTGGGACAGAAGGTCGACGGCCTGTTCGAGAGTCACGTCCAAGGGAGATAAATCGGCGGGCAGCGACCGAGTCTCGTCACCGCTCTTCACATAGGGACCGAAACGGCCGTTGTAGGCCATTACCGGCTTGGCGGCCAGAGGCGATGCGCCGTCGGGATGCGGCCCCAAGTCGCGCGGTAGTGAGAGTAGCTTGAGGGCCGTCGCCAGGTCGACGTCGGTCGGTTGCATACCCTTCATCAGCGACGCGTTTTTGGGCTTTTCCTCGTCGTCGGCCAGACCTCGTTGCACGTAGGGGCCGAACCGTCCGATCTTCAAGAAGACCGGCTTGTGCGTCTCGGGGCAGATCCCCAGGGGCTCTTCGGCCTGACTCGATTGGTCGAGCATCCCCATGGCGGCCACTATCGTCAGTTCGTCGGGCGGTGTGCCATCTGGAATGCTCGCACGTCGCTCGCCCTGTTGCAAGAAAGGACCGTAGCGTCCGACGCGAACGTAAATCGGTTCACCCGCCTCGCCGTTGGTCGATGGCCGGCCGATGAGCACCTGGCTCACGTCGCGAGCGTCGATCTCGTCCACCTTGTGCGCCAACTGCCGTTTCAAGCCGGCGTGGCCATTACCAAAATAAAACGAACGCAGGTAATCGACCCAGCGAGCCTCCCCACGGCTGATCGAATCGAGTTCGTCTTCCATTTGGGCCGTGAACTGATAATCGACCAGGTCGGGCAAGTGCCCTTCGAGCAACTGCGAGACGGCGAACGCGGTCCATGTCGGTACCAGGGCGTTGCCTCGCTTGAAGACGTAATCGCGGGCCAGGATGGTGTCGATGATTGCCGCGTACGTGCTTGGCCGGCCAATACCCTTCTTTTCAAGCTCTTTGATGAGAGTGGCTTCGGTAAAACGGCCTGGTGGCTGGGTCGTGTGACCCTTGGGCTGCATATTGAGACAAGCCAGCACTTCACCCAACTGCACCGAAGGTAATACCGTTTCTCGGTCGGCCAATTCAGATTGAGGGTCGTCAGATCCTTCGACGTAGGCCCGCAGGTATCCTGGAAAGTCGATGGCCTTGCCGCCGACCCTGAACGCCGCGCCTCCTCCTTCAATGCCGATCGAGAGCCGGCGCATGCGCGCATCGGACATCTGGCTGGCGATCGTTCGTTTCCAGATCAAATCGTAGAGCTTGAATTCGTCGGCCGAAAGTTCCGATCGCAAAGACTCGGGCAGGGCAAAGGGGTGCCCGGCCGGCCGGATTGCTTCGTGAGCTTCCTGGGCATTCTTGACTTTGTTTGGATGCACCCGCGGCGCGGCCGGCAGATATTCCGAGCCATAAAGCGATGCGATCAATTCACGCGCGGCATCAACGGCCACCTTTGCCAAATTCGTCGAATCGGTGCGCATGTACGTAATGTGGCCGTTCTCGTACAGGCTTTGAGCGGCCTGCATCGTCCGTCGCGCGGTGAAACCGAGTTTGCGGTTGGCTTCTTGTTGTAAGGTACTGGTGGTGAACGGTTCGTAGGGCCCAGAACTAAACGGCTTGTCTTCCAACGAGCCCACGCGAAACTCAGCCTGCCGTAGCTTGTCGCTCAACTCCACAGCTTGCGTTTCGTTCAACAACAGCAGGGCGGGATCTTTGACCTTGCCGGTGGCGGCGTCGAAATCCTTGGTGGCCGGTATCAAACGCCCCTCGTAGCTCACCAGCCCCGCGTCGAATCCCTCGCCGCCATGTTTGGCGAACGTCCCCAACAGGTCCCAAAAGCTCGCCGAAACGAAGGCCATCCTCTCCCGCTCGCGTTCGACCACCAGCCGCACCGCCACGCTTTGCACGCGGCCGGCCGACAGCTTCGGCCGTACTTTACGCCACAGCAGCGGCGAGACCTCATAGCCGAACAGCCGATCGAGAATCCGCCGGGCTTCCTGGGCTCGCACCAGGTCGTCGTCGATGTCGCGTGGGTGAGCAAGGGCCTCTTGAATGGCTTCCTTGGTGATCTCGTGGAAAACCAGCCTCCGGACTGGCACCTTGGGCTTGAGAATCTCGCGGAGGTGCCAACTGATCGCCTCTCCCTCGCGGTCTTCGTCCGTCGCCAGAAACAGTTCTTTGGCGTCTTTTACCAATCCGCGCAATTTGCGCACTTGCTCCGTTTTTCCTGGCGGAATGACGTAAACCGGGGCAAAGTTGTCGTCGACGTTGACCCCCAGATAGGCCCATTTCTCATTTTTGTATTGAGCGGGGATCTGCTTGGCCCCTTGCGGCAGGTCGCGCACATGGCCAATGCTCGCCTCGATCACGTAATCGCGTCCAAGGAAGCCGCCAATTGTGCGGGCTTTGGCTGGCGATTCGACGATGACCAGCGATTTACCGCGGGCCGTAGGTGATTTCTTAGCCATGCTGCGCGTACTGGAACCAGGGGTTGAGAAACGGCATACTTCCCGTTTGGGATTGCATTTACGTCGATGCAATTTAGAATTTACGGCCGTCCGGGGTCAATTGGGCGGCTTTCTCCTTAATATCTGTAGCACTCGGCTGTCAAGGCATCTTCCCTTCTACCGGGTGTCCCTTCGGCAAGGATAGATCACGATGGCGTCACCATTTACTGTCTTTCGCAAGAACCAGCGGGCCATGATGGCCGTGGTTGGCATCCTCTGCATGATCGGCTTTACCATTGGAGGCGTTGCGTCGAGCATGCTCGATTCTCGCGGGCCAGTCGGCAGCGATCCGATCGTCGTCACCACCGTCAACGGACCGATCCGCGAAATGGAGTTGCGGCGCATGCGCGAAACGCGGCGGATGCTCAACCGCTTCATGCGCGACGTCATCGTGACCGCGTATCCGGAGCAGTTCGAAGCGTACATCTGGTCGATCAGGAACAACATTTCATTGGAGGAACAGTTCGGTCCCGACACTGAGGAAGACGTCGTGCAAACGGCGGTCCTTGCCGACCGCGCGAAGCGCATGGGAATTGTCATCAGCGACGAGGCGATCCATGACTTCTTGCGCGAGCGCACGTCCAACAAGGTGTCAGGCGCGCAATATGGGACGATCGTCAAGAACATTGGCTTGAGTGAGCCCGAGGTGTTCGAATGGCTGCGAACTGTGTTGTCGGCCAGTCGACTCGCGCGAATGACGTTTTTCTCGACACAGGTGACCCCGGCGCAACGTTGGGATTACTACCGGCGGCTGAATCAGCACGCAGAGGCGGAGGTTTTGCCGTTGGACGTTGAGGATTACATCGTTCAAGACTCCGACCCCTCCGACGCCGAATTGCAGGCCTTCTTCGAAAAACACAAGGATGCCGAGCCCGATCCGCAATCGCCGGAATTCGGCTTCAAAGTCCCTAAAAAGGCGGCCTTCCGGTATTTCGTCGCCAAGTATGAGTCGTTCGTCGACGCGGACGACGTGACCGACGAGGATATCAAAAAGCACTATGAGGAGAACAAAGAGCGGCTGTATCGGTTCACCGACTTGGGCGACGATGAGGCCACGCCGGCGAGCGATTCGCCTCAAGAGCCGGAAAATACCGATGACCCCGCCGAAAAATCTGAGTCGCCCCAAGAGAAACCTGCGCTGCCGGAGTTGCCCGACGATAAACCGTCTGGCGAACCAACACCCGACACGACTCCACCTGAAGCGAAGCCCGAGGGCGACTCGCCAAGCGAGCCCGACCCCAAATCGCAGTCGTCGATTTCGGCAGAGGCGGACGAATTGGCGTACTTCGCGGTCAAAGACGACGACGAGTCGTCCAGCGCGAATGCGGGCGATGAATCGGCCGAGGACGAGAAGCCGGAAGATGGGCAAGCAAGCGATCCGCAGGCGAAGGATGCCCCCGATTCTGAAACCGGCGCCGAAGCACCAGGCGAGTCGGCCGATTCAGCCGAAGCGCCGGCCGACGAAGCCGCGCCGGCCGAAGAGGAGTCTCCGGCCGTCAAACCCAAAAAACGCAAGCCATTCAACGAAACACCAAAGGCGTCCGCACCGCCTCCGCCGCAGATTTCGAGTGACCTGCTCTTATTTCGCGACATCCGACAGGGGCCGAAGCCCAAATACGATCCGCTGTGGAAAGTCGAGGATTCGATTCGAAAGGAATTGGCCGGCCAGAAGGCCGTGGCGAAGATGAAAGCGGAGTTGCAGTCGATTCAAAAGGAATTTCGTCGATATCTCCGCAACATGAACGACGAGGACGATCAGCAATCAGCGGGGCCGGATTACTCCGCTTTGGCCAAACAGCACGGCCTGGAAGCGCACACCACAGAGCTGCTTGCGCGGTACGAGTTTCAAGACGAACATGCCGACCTTGCCGGAGCAACATTCGATCAGGAAAACCAGATGGCGGCGCGCCGCTTCAGCGACGAGGCCTACATCATACCGCTCAACCAGAGTCATTTCCTGCGTGATATCGCAGGCAATCGCTTTCTAATCTGGAAGACCGAGGAGAAAGAGGCTTACGTACCCACGTTCGAAGAGCGACGCGAGGTGGTGCTGCGAGCAGTCAAGCTCCAACAGGCCCGCGAGCTGGCACTTGAAGACGCGCAAAGGAAGGCCGAAGAGGCCGGCGAGGAGCGCAAGCCGTTGGCCGAAGTGTTTGTCGAAAACGCCACGGAAATCCAACAGACCGGCCGTTTTTCCTGGATGACCGCCAGCCCGATGGACATGATGCACCAGGGCCGGGCGATGCCGCGCATGAGTGAAGTCACGGGCGTCCAATCGCCCGGGGCCGATTTCATGCGTACCGTGTTCAGTCTTGAGGAAGCGAGCGTGGGCGCAGCTTTGAACCAACCCCAAACGATGGCCTACGTGGTGCGCGTCAAGAGCTTCTCGCCGTCGGAGAAGGTGCTTCGCGACCTGTTCATGATCGATAGCTACGACAGGTACGAACAAGCCGGCCTTGACGACATGCGGAAGGCGTATAAGGGTTGGCGTGAAGGGATCGAGAAGGAAGCCAAGATCGAGTGGAAGCGCCCGCCCGACCAGCCGACCGTCAGGACCGCCATGAAGTAGGGTGGGCACCGCCCACCATGCGTGAGACAGGTTTCCAACCTGCCATACCAACATCTCTGACAGGTTGGGAACCTGCCCCGCGGAATCAGCGCCTCGGCTTCAATATCACTGTCGCCAGCGGCGGCAACGTCAACTCGATCGAGAAGGGCCGACCGTGGCTCGGCTGATCGCTGGCCATCACGCCCGGCCCGTTACCCAGGTTGCTGCCGCCGTAATAGGTCGAGTCGCTATTGAGGATCTCCTCAAACCAACAGCGCTCCGAAACGCCTAGCCGGTGTGTCAGCCGCGGCACCGGCGTGAAGTTGCTGGCGATCACCAGGTAGTCAGCCGGATCCTTGGCTTTGCGGATGAAGGCCAGCACGCTGTCCTGGTAGTCGTGGCAGTCGATCCACTCGAAGCCGTGCCCTTCGAAATCGACCTGGTGCAAGGCCGGTTCGCGACGGTAGAGTTGGTTTACGTCCTTGACGAACTTCTGCAGCCCTTGGTGCGACTCCCACTGCAACAGGTCCCATTGCAGGCTCGTATCGTAGTTCCACTCGTTCCACTGGCCGAATTCGCCCCCCATGAAGAGCAATTTCTTGCCGGGGTGCGACCACATGTACCCGAACAACAGCCGCAGGTTGGCGAACTTTTGCCAGAGGTCACCGGGCACCTGGTCGAGTAGCGAACCTTTGCCGTGAACCACTTCGTCGTGCGAGAGGGGAAGCACGAAGTTCTCGGTGAAGGCATAGATCAGGCTGAAGGTCAGTTCGTCGTGGTGATACTTGCGGTGGATCGGTTCGTGACGCAGATAACGAATCGTATCGTTCATCCAGCCCATGTTCCACTTCAGGCTGAAGCCCAATCCGCCCAGGTACGTCGGCCGCGACACGCCCGTCCATGCCGTCGATTCTTCGGCGATCGTCAATACGCCGGGGTACTGCAAGTGCGACTGGATGTTGAGCTCCTTGAGGAAGTCGATCGCTTCCAGGTTTTCTCGTCCACCGTACTGGTTCGGAAGCCATTCCCCTTCCTCGCGGCTGTAGTCGAGGTAGATCATCGAGGCCACGGCGTCGACGCGGAGGCCGTCGATGTGGTACTTGTCGAACCAGAACAAGGCGTTCGACAACAGGAAATTCCGCACCTCATGCCGGCCGTAGTTAAAGATCAGCGTGCCCCAATCGCGGTGCTCTCCCTTCCGCGGGTCGGCGTGCTCGTAAAGGGCGGTGCCGTCGAATTGCCGCAGACCATGCCCGTCGCGCGGAAAGTGGGCGGGCACCCAATCCAGGATCACCCCCAGGCCGTTTTGATGACAATGGTCGACGAAATACATGAAGTCCTGCGGTGTGCCATAGCGGCTCGTCGGCGCATAGTAGCCGACCGGCTGATAGCCCCAACTTCCGGAGAAGGGGTGCTCGCTGACGGGCAACAACTCCAGATGCGTGAACCCCATCTGCTTGGCATAGTCGACCAGGTCATGGGCCAGCTCGCGATAGGTGAGCCAGCGGGTCGGGTCGTCGCCCGGCCGGCGCCAACTTCCCAGATGGACCTCGTAGAACGACTGCGGCGCGTCGAAGGCGTTGACCTGCGGCCGTTGGACAAGCCACTTGTCGTCGTGCCAGCGGTACCGCTCGAGGTCGGCCACCTTGCTGGCGGTGCGCGGCGGCAGTTCGGCGGCGAAGCCGTAGGGGTCCGACTTTTCGAAGACGGCGTCGCCATTTTTGATGGAGTATTTGTAGATCGTCCCCTCGCCGAGGCCGGGTACAAACAGCTCCCAGAAACCGCTAGGGATGTGCTTGCGCATCGGGTGCCGGCGGGCATCCCACTGGTTGAAGTCGCCGATCACGCTCACGGCGGCCGAGTTGGGCGCCCAAACGGCAAAGTTCACACCTTCGACCCCGTCGATCGTCCTCAACTGGGCACCAAGCTTGTGGTAGCTCCTCCAGTGCGTTCCCTCATTCAAGAGGTGCAGGTCATATTCGCTTAACAAGTGCGGAAAGGCATAGGGGTCGTGCATGGTCGCTCGTTGGCCGTGCTGGTCGGCAAATTGCAATAAGTATCGTTTCGAGCCTTCGTTCTCAACCAGCGGGCAGATCGCTTCGAATAAACCCGCCGGGTGAATCCGACGCATCGGCCGCGGCGCCTCGGTATGCGCCTGGTCCAGCACCCAGGCCTGGGCCGAATGCGGCAGGAACGCGCGTACCGCCAACGCGCGCCTTCCCGTTTCGACGACCTCGTGCGGGCCCAAAAGCTCGAATGGGTTTTCGGTACGCCCTTCCACCAGGCGACGGATTTGATCCAAGGGAACCGCGGTCCGCACGTCTCACCTCCTTGTTGAACTAATCTCCGGTAGAACGAAATTCAATCCGTCGCCGACAGTAGAACGGAATTCATTCCGTCGCCGGTAATTGTGGGGTATATGGGGCGCGTTTTCAACCGACGGTCACCTTCATCCGATCCAAGGTCTTGGCAGGAAACAGGTTCCGAGTTGCGAACAGCGCAGTTTCCAGGTCTCAATTCGCTCATGGGTTGCCCGGCGGACTCGTGCCGCGGCCCAACCCAGCCCGTGCCGGCGTGCCCGGCGACGCCCCGTTGCCGGCACTGATATTTGTGAGACTTCCGATCGCGCTCCTGCAACTTCGGAATTCTCGGGAATTCTGTTACTGTGTGCGCCACGTACCTGCGCGTGGGCCTTATCGAACCGCCAGCCGCGGAACTCAATGCGATGCACGGCCAGTGCCCGGTCGAGCCGCTGCCAAAGGTCCTGGTTTTTTACCGGCACGACTTGACCGAATCGCTCCCAAGTCCAACCGTTGGTGCGCCAATCGTCGAGCCCATGGGCGATGCCACGATTGACGTATTTGCTCGGAGTGAACAGCGTTACGCGCGACGGCTGGTCGAGTGCCTCGAGGCCCCGGACCACCGCCAGGAGCTCGAGCCGCTCGCCCGTCGTGCCGGGCTCCGCGTCTGCGGCTTCGAAAGTTGCCGATCCATCGGCCGCTTGCAGGACAAACCTCCATTGGCCCTGCCGGTTTTTCCCCCGTGCTTCAGAGAACAGGAGAAAATGCGGTGCTGGAATGTTCATCGCGTCGTTTTCGAGGCTCCAGAAGGAAACAGCCGGGCGGCAAACTACCACCCCGTCTTATCCTATCGGCACACTCGACGCGGTTTCCTCAGTTTAACTATCCACAGTCAGGCAAGAAAGCCTAACCTACGCCGATTCGTTCCTTGCCGACCAGCGGTCGCAAGGCGGTGGGAACGAGCACGCTGCCGTCGGCTTGCTGGTAATTCTCAAGGATCGCGATCAAGGCCCGGCTGATGGCGATCGCGGTGCCATTGAGGGTATGTACGAACGCGGTCCCCTTTTCTCCTTTGTTCCGGTAACGGATTCCCAGTCGTCGTGCCTGATAGTCGGTGCAGTTCGAGGTGCTGGTGACCTCACCAAATTCGCCGTGCTCGCCGCGGCCAGGCATCCAGGCCTCCAGGTCGAATTTACGGTAGGCCGGCCCACCCAGGTCGCCTGTGGCCGTGTCGACCACTCGGTAGGCGATTCCCAGCCCGTCGAACAGCCGACACTCCAGCTCGCAGAAGTAATCGAGCATCGGCCCGCTGGCGTCGGGGAGCGTGAAGGCGAACATCTCGACTTTGGTGAACTGGTGAACGCGGTAAAGCCCGCGCGTGGCGCGGCCGTGGGCGCCCGCCTCCGTGCGGTAGCAATGGCTAATGCCGCAGACCTTGATCGGGAGCTGTTCGGCTTCGAGAATCGTGTCGGCCAACAGCCCTCCCAACGTGATCTCGGCGGTGGCGACCAGGCTCAGATCGCTGTCGGCGATGCTGTAGATTTGCGTTTCCGGCCCGCGAGGGATGTAACCCGTACCTTGCAGGATTTCATTTCGGGCCAGGTCGGGCGTGATCGTGGGGGTGAAGCCCTCGGCGACCAGCAAATCGAGCGCGTAGCGCTGCAGGGCCAGTTCCAACAGCACGGCCTCGTTCTTGAGGAAGTAAAAGCCGTGCCCGGCCACTTTGGCCCCGCCGTCGAAGTCGAAGAGGCCCAGGCGTTCGCCCAAAGCGACATGATCGAGCGGTTGGAAGTCGAACGTGGGGGGCGAAGTCTTCCCCTTGCGGACTTCGAGGTTCGCTTGGTCGTCAGCGCCCAACGGAGCATCGGGGTGTGAAAGGTTCGGGATCGTCCGCGCGATCACGTCCATCTCGGCCATCACCGCGTCGAGCTGGGCCTGAACAGAAGCGGTCTGCTCGCGTAGTTGCCGCCCCTCGTTCTTGCGCAACTCGCGCTCGGCGGGCTCCTTGGCCTTGCCAATGCTCTTGGCAACTTCGTTTGCCCGCTGGTTCAAACCATCGACCTCGGCCTGCTTTTCGCGGCGTTCGACGTCGAGCGCGACGAAGCGTTCGACGTCGGCGTTCGAACCGCGGCGCAGGCAGTTTTCCTTGACAAGCGAGGCATTTTCAACGATGAATTTTCGGTCGAGCATTTTGGAATTATTTCGGTTAACTTCTGATTCGGCGGTGGTTCCTGCCCCAACGGCCCTCATCTCCTGATCCCCTCACCCTCGATCGTATTCACGTTTTGATCTTGCTCAACTCCCGCCAGAGGAAAGCGCTGGATTTGATGCCGCGATGGAAGTCGGCCAGGCAAAACTTCTCGTTGGGGCTGTGGGTGTTGTCATCATTGAGCCCCCAGCCCAACAGCAGCGTATCGACTCCAAGCTGCTGGCGAAAGGTCGAGACTACGGGTATCGAGCCACCCTCGCGGATGAAGACGGGAGGGGTGCCGAAGCCCTGCTCGACGGCCCGCGCCGCCGCAGCCATATAGGGGCTGTCGAGTGGCACGACCACGCCCGGCGCTCCGTGGAAGGCGATTAACTCCATTTCAATACCCGGCGGCACGAGGCGCCGCAGCATTTTTTCGAGCGCGTGGTGGATTTTTGCCGGGTCCTGACGCGGGACAAGTCGAAAGCTGAACTTGGCGCCCGCGCGCGCCGGCAGTACGGTCTTCGAGCCCTCGCCCTGATAGCCGCTGAAGAGGCCGTTGATATCGCAAGTGGGCCGGGCCCAGCGACGTTCGAGCGTCGTAAACCCCTCTTCACCCGTCAAGGCCGCCACGCCGATCTGCTCCTTAAACTCTTCCTCGTCGAAACCCAAGGCCGCGAACTGAGCCCGCTCAGCGGGGGCCAACGGAACCACGTCGTCGTAGAAGCCGGGCACCTGCACCTGCCCGCGCTCGTTGACCAAAGCCGCAAGCATGCGTGCCAGTGCGTTGGCCGGATTGGTCACCGCCCCTCCGAACGTACCCGAATGGAGGTCCTGCTTGGGTCCGGTGAGCCGCAACTCGAAATAGGCGATCCCCTTCAGCCCATAGGTGATCGCGGGCCGGCCGGGACCGAACTGACTGGTGTCGCTGATCACCACCACGTCGCAGGCCAAACGCTCTTTTTGCGCGCCAATGAACGACTCGAGGTGGGCGCTGCCAACCTCTTCTTCTCCTTCGATCAGGAACTTGAGGTTCACCGGCAACCGCCCTACCGAGCGAATCCAGGCCTCGGCGCTCTTCACGTGGGTCAGCATCTGCCCCTTGTCGTCGGTGGCGCCGCGGGCAAAGAGATTGCCGTCGCGGCGGGTCGGCTCGAAAGGAGGCGAGAGCCATTCGCCCAGCGGGTCGGGCGGCTGCACGTCGTAATGTCCGTAAACCAGCACCGTGGGCGTTCCCGGCGCGGCGAGCGACTCGGCATAGACTATCGGGTGGCCCGCCGTTTCGCACAACTCGGTAGTCAGCCCCAGCGAGCGGAACTGCCCGGCAACCCACTCGGCCGCGCGCCGCACATCGCCACGGTGGCGACTGTCGGCGCTGACACTGGGAATTCGCAGCAGTTCACAGAGAGAATCCTCGAAGGCCGTGGCATGGCTTTCGAGGTAGGTTTCAAGTTCGGGCATGAGTTCGCAATCCGTCGTGTTCAAGGAGTAAAGGGAGAAGTCGTGGTTTGTCGGCCGGCCGGTTCCGCTATACTATAGTGTCCGTTCGTCCGAGGGACCATGAGGCACGTCGAAAACATCCATGAGCGACACTTCCATGGCACCGACGTTGCGAACCGTCACACTGGGCTGCAAAGTCAATCAATACGAGACGCAATATGTTCGCGAGGGGCTCTCGCGAATTGGCTATCGTGACGCCGTCGACGGCGAAATCGCCGACCTCTGCGTGGTGAACACCTGCACGGTCACCGCCGAAGGCGACGCCAAGAGCCGACAAACGATTCGCCAACTGGCCGCCCGCAACCCCGGCACTCGCATCGTGGTCATGGGATGTTACGCCACGCGCGCACCCGGTGAGGTTGCCGCGCTACCCGGTGTGGCCGAAGTCGTTACCGACAAGCGCGAGCTGCCCGACCTGCTGGGCCGCTTCGGAGTGGTCGACGTTCCGACGGGCATCTCGCGTTTCGACGGTCGGAAGCGGGCCTACGTCAAAGTCCAGGATGGCTGCCTGTTGGCATGCAGCTTCTGCATCATCCCCCTGGTTCGCCCCGTGCTGACCAGCAGGCCCCCGGAACACATTCTCGATGAGGTCAGGCGTTTGGTGGACCACGGGCACCGCGAGATCATATTGACCGGCATCCACCTGGGACACTACGGCGTCGATGTCAACCGGCACCAGCCCAAGGCGAGTTGGGTGCGGCTGTCGAACCTGCTTGAGCGGATCGCGCTGCTCGACGGCGAGTTTCGCGTTCGGCTTTCGAGCATCGAAGCGACCGAGGTCACGCGAGATCTGGTTGACGTGATGGCCGAGCACCCGAAGAGGGTCTGTCCGCATCTGCACGTCTCGATGCAGAGCGGTTCCGAGAGCGTGTTGCGGCGCATGCGACGGCGGTGGGGAAGCCGGCGGTTCGTCGACCGCTGCGAGCTGGTCAAGCGGGCGCTTGAACAACCGGCGTTTTCAACCGACGTCATCGTTGGCTTTCCCGGCGAAAGCGAAGTCGAATTCCACGAAACCCTGCGGGTGTGCGAGGAAGTCGGTTTCTCGAAAATCCATGTGTTTCGTTTCAGTCCGCGCCGCGGCACGCCTGCCGCTGAAATGGCCGACCAGGTTCCCGAACCGGTCAAGATCCGGCGGGCGGCCGAGATGGCCGAGCTCGAGCGGACTCTGGCAGAAAAATACTACCGCAGCCTGATAGGCCGCGAGCTGCAAGTGCTCATCGAGTCGCCGGTTTCCGACCGGCGGGGCTGGGCGTTTGGCACATCGTGCCGCTACGCGCCCGTCGAGTTGCGCGCGGAAACGAATGATCACGGCAAGTTCACAACGGTCAGGGCGATGGGCGTGTCGAGCGGGCGGATTCAAGCTTCTCTTTAGCGCCAGTCCCAGGTAGTTTCACGGCGCGCGATGAAGATCGAAACTGTACAACGCTTCGTCGTGCAACAAATAGTATTCGACGAGCGCCTCGACCTCTGCGCGATGAGCGCCGCAGGGAATGTACAGCCCGGCGTACTTCGACCAGCGTCCGGCGGCAGGCGCGAACCAAAGGCCGGCGCGACAGATCTCGCAAGTTCCGATGGCCTTCCAGGGAATTCGACGGCGGCGGCCGAAAAACTCTTGCGAAATGCCTTGGGCGTTGATCTCAAATTCAATCGGAACAAAGCACCGCCAGGCCGCGGCGGCCAGCAAGCCGGCGGCCACTACCGACCAACCGACGCTCGCCGTCGTCAGACCCACCGCGGTAATCACGTTGACGAATAGCATCGACAGCCACCCGACGGGCCACCCCCCCTCGGCGATCGGCCAGCTCCGCCAACGGACCGCCGGTGGTGCGGAGCGGCGCGGAACAGGAATGCCAGGCGTGATCGGTGTGATCGTCATTCGATTTTGTGCTTCGTATTAGCCAGGCTGCCGCGCAGCAGCACCGCGACGAAGCCGAACAAAAACGTACCGGTGGTGATGATGCCAATGGCGACGGCCGCGAAGTGATCGCGCAACAAAATGACATCGGCCGAAGCGTCGCCCTTGGCGGGCCGGCGACGAACGGGACTCGTCGCATCGCCCCAGCGTTTCTCCTCGCCGGCTTGAAACTCGCGCCAGCGGGCTTGTGTCTCAGGTCGGCTCCAGGCTTCCAGGCGGCTTGCGCGGACCCCCACGAGCACCGCGATGACCACGATGAGCCATACCAAATACGCCGCTAGCCAGAACAGGTTGTTTCTTAGTATGCCACCCATGATTACGGAGGGCATTTGGCGTCGGGCATCGGACGCCTAACGCCTTGCGCCTTCCTTCCCTCGATTACTCGTCCTTTCCAAGGATCTCCAGTGCCGCCGACGCCATCGCGGTAACACCGGTCAATAGCGTCGGTTCGGCGTCGGGGTAGAACAGCGGCGAGTGCAGCGAAGGGGGGAGCTGTTCGAGCCTGGCGAATCCGGCCAGGCGCTTCTCGTCGACCGCGCCCAGCCGAAACATGAAGATCGGCACGCCGGCCAGACCGTAGCGGCTGAAATCCTCACCCCCCATCGACGGATCGCTCGCGACGACGTTTTCGTCGCCGAACGCCCGCCGAAAGACCGGCACGATCCGCTCGACCAGTTTTTCGTCGTTGTACATGGCCGGCGTTCCCTCGGAAACTTCGACCGATGGCTCGGGCGCGCCGGCGCTTTCCGCCGCGGCTTTGGCCTTGCGTCGGATCGCAGCGAGCAGGTGCTGTCGAACCTCGTCGGAAAAGCTCCGCACGGTCAGTTGCAGCTGGCACTCGTCCGAAATTACGTTATGTTTGCTGCCCCCGTGGATCGAACCCACCGTGATCACCGCAGGGTCCGTAGGCTTGATCTCGCGGCTGACGATCGTCTGTAAGTCGACGATCAGGTGCGCTGCCTGAACCACGGGGTCGATCGTCATGTGGGGAAACGCGCCATGGCCGCCCCGACCGCGAACCACAATATCCACACTATCGACATTGGCCAACGTATAGCCGGCGTGGTAACCGACCCGCCCCGAGGCGAGCGATGAATCGACGTGCAACGCCAAGGCGTAGTCGGGCCTCGGAAACCTTTCGAACAATCCGTCGTCGAGCATGTGTTTAGCGCCCTCACCGCGTTCCTCGGCAGGCTGCCCGATCGCCACCAAGGTGCCGCTCCAACGGTCGTTGTGCTGGCAGAGGTAGCGCACCACGCCAACCAGGCTGGTGATGTGGACATCGTGCCCGCAGGCATGCATAACCCCCGTTTCCACCCCCTGCTCGTCCTTGACGCGGACCTTGGATGCATAGATCAATTCAGTCCGCTCGGTGACGGGAAGCGCGTCGAGGTCGGTACGAATAAGCAACGTCGGACCGGGGCCATTTTCGAGTACCGCCACGACGCCGTGCCCGCCGACGCCGCGGGTAACTTGTGTGCCGGCCGCCTCGAGCTCGTCGGCCAGCCGCTGCGCCGTTTCCGATTCGTGCAGCGATAGCTCTGGGTGCTGGTGGAAATGACGATATAGCTCGACCAAGTCGTCAATTTGCCCTCTGGTCCACTCGGCCGGCTCCGCGGCGCCCGACGGTACCGTGGCTAGCAGCATAGTCGCATGCATCCCAATACATAAAACTATCGTCAAAGGGCAACGTACAAGGGTGAACCGGGGGAACATGCCAACCCCTTCTTTTCGGTGGTGGATCCTGATCGAAGTACCATGCGGGGGGAGCGGCCGACGAAAGCATGGCGGACCCAAAGCCAGGCGATCGTCCAACTCCTTTTCAGTATGACTCCCAGGTGCCGGTCTACAAGCCTTCGACAAAAATGTCTTGCCTTGGGATCGCAGCTTTTGTAGACTGATTGAGCCTGTCGACAGGTCTCATTTTCATATCGAGCAGGCCCGGCGATTCATTTGGTCCGGGCCTGCTCATTTTTTTGGCTGGTCCAAAGAAGTTCATGCCGTTCACCCTCAAGTTGCCGCGGGGCCGAGCCAGCAAGCAAGCCGACGCGATGCGCGATTCAATCGACGCGAAGCCTGCCCACTGGCGGCGCGAGAACTTCATTCCAATCCGAAAGGCGGAATTGGCCGACCTGCTCGCAGGCCAGGCCGACTTGTCTCCGAAGGACCGGACGGCGTTCGACCAGCTTTCGAAGCTACTGACCGCGACCTTCCACTACGACTTCCACTTGCGGTTGGAGGATCTCAAGAACGCTTACTCCGTCTTCGACCCCGATGCCGACACGCTGCCGGCCAGGCCGATCTCTCCGGCCGAACGTGACAAGCGCGCGGCCGACCTGTTCGAGAAATTCGTCTGGCTGCTCCAGCGGGCCAACTTCGTGCGGCTCACCAAAGACGACATCAACGCGGCGCTGGGGGCGACAAGCGACTGGGGGCTGCGGCTGAACGTCAACCTCGAAGTCTTCGACCGATTGGAGGTCTTCGCGCGCGGCGATATCGTCGGCCGCCGCGCTCGGCGGCGCTGGCGGAACTTCTACCGGCTGGAACAGGCCGACGTTCCCATCTACCAGCGCCTGGTGGTCATTTTCCGCCTGCGGAGCTATGAAACCATCGACGGCCACATCAACGACGAGACCATACACATCAAGATCTTCAAGAACATCCCCAAGATGGACCTGGAGATGCTGCTCCCCGGCACGCGGGTGAAGATGAGTCTGGTCGACCAGAGCAAGATTTTTTTCCCAACGGTCTCGGGCGTGGCCATCACTGGCGTCAAGGTGTTCCAAGGCGCCTTGGTCGTGGCCGCGACCGGCATTTACGGCATGCTTACTTTCCTTGGGCTGGTAGCGGGCACGTTGGGCTACGCCGTCAAGTCGTTCTTCGGGTACCTGCGCACGCAACAGAAATACCAGTTGAGCCTGACCCGCAGCCTCTACTATCAGAACCTCGACAACAACGCGGGCGTCTTGTTCCGCCTGCTCGACGAGGCCGAGGAACAAGAGTGTCGCGAGTCGTTGTTGGCCTATTACTTTCTCTGGCGCCGCGCCGGCGAAATTGGCTGGACGGCCGAGCGGCTCGACAGCGAGATCGAGGGGTTCCTCAGCGACGAGACCGGCGTCAGCGTCGATTTCGAGGTTTCCGACGCTATCGAAAAGCTGCGCCGCATGGGTTTGGTGGAAACGACCGCGGAGGGCTGCCTGCGGGCAGTTCCGATCGACCGCAGCCTGGTGCTCTTGGACCAGACGTGGGACAACCTGTTCCGCTTCGACCCGTCGCCTGCGCTCTCCGCCACGCCCTCCCAGCCGCCCGCTCCTAAGCACCTGCATCCCGCGAGCCGCGCCACGAGCCATGTCCAGCCCTCCTGACATCACTTCCACACCCGCCAAACCTGCTCCGCGTTGGCAGCCCCTTGGGGCCATCGACCGTCGCGTTTTGGGAGTGCTAGTCGAAAAAGCCAAGACCACTCCCGACGTGTACCCCATGACGATCAACGGCATCTGCGCCGGCGCGAACCAAAAGAGCAATCGCCATCCACTCATGCAACTGGATGCGGACGACGTGGAAGAGTCGCTCGACCGGCTGCGCGGGCTGGGCGCCGTCGGGCTGATCGAGGGAATCGGACGGGTGACGAAATACCGACATTACATGTACGACTGGCTCGGTTGCGACAAAGTGGAGCTGGCCGTGATGACCGAGTTGCTGTTGCGCGGCACGCAGACCGAGGGAGAGTTGCGCGGCCGCGCCGCCCGGATGGAGCCGATCGAGGATCTCACCGCATTGCGTCCGGTCCTTGCTTCACTCAAGGCCAAACGGCTGGTGATCCCGCTCACGCCCGACGGACGCGGACACGTCGTAACGCATGCTCTCTACCAACCTCAAGAGCTGGAGAAGCTGCGTGCCGAGTTTGCCTCGATTGCCGCGCCGCCAGGCGCGGACGCCCGCGTTGCCACGGTGGAACACGCACCGCATGCACACGTAGCACCCATCGAAAGGTCCGGCGAACCACAGATCGGCACGGCGACCGGCGGAGCGACCGATTGGCAACAGCTACGCGGTGAACTGGCCGAGTTGCGCGGCCAGATTGTCACTTTGCAACAGGCGGTCGACGAGCTCACCGGCGAATTCCGCCGCCGCGCCGAGGAGCTCGATCGGCTCAAGGACGCGCTGGGGGCTTAGCGGAATTCGCAAGGATTTCTGCGCAACGGTCGCGATTGCAGCCTGAACTCTTGCGGATTCGGCAAATGTGCCCTGGACCATAAACTCATCTCAAATTCGCGGCCCTCACTTCCGTGGGCACTTTCGCATTTTGGCGAGCGATTCGGTTCTGTCGTGGACGCACGCCTTGCCGCGAACGACTGATGTTCCGTTCTTTCCGCGGACGATCGGTAGGAACGGTGGTATGTTTTTTTCTGCCGCAATTGGGTCCGCGCCATGCCATTTACCCGCCTCCAGGCCACCACCGACCGCTTGATTGGCGTGGCGATCTTCGCCGCCATCATGTTGATCTTCCTCTGGAAGGCCTCCAACGGCTACACGCGGCCGCCGCTCTATTTTGAGGATGGCCGAGAGCTTTTCGCGTATTACTTCGAACACCGCGAACCCTCGTCCATCCTGCGGTCGTATGCCGGCTATGTTTCGCTCGTGCCGAACGTCGTGGGCTACGTCGCCGGCTGGTTTCCGGTGAGCTGGGTTCCGCGGACCTATTCCTTGTGCGCATTGCTCGCCAACTCGCTGGCATGTGCTATGTTCTACGCCAAACGTTTCCGGCCGATCGTGCCGTCCGACACGGCACGCGCGACGATCTGCCTTTTTCTGGCTTTGATGCCCTTGGGTGACGTCGCCGTCTTGACGCTTGCGATGTACCTGCTCTGGCCGCTCTTGATTGTTCTGTTCCTGATGCTCCTCGTCCCCTTTGGTGGCACCGGTGCGCGGCGCTTTGGCACGCTGTTGGCCCTGTCAATGTGCATCTGCAGCCACCCGTTGTCAGTAGTCGCGGGGCCACTCTTGATTTTCAACTATTTCCGGTACGACGATCGGCACGAGCGCGTGATGAACCTGTGCCTGCTGGCCATTCTGGGCGGATACATTTTCTGGTGTACACATCCGAAGGCCCAGATCGATATTGCTACGGGCCTAAAGGCCACCATGGTCGCCACGCTGGACCGCGTTTGCCTGGAGGGCCTGGTCGGCGCGGTTCGGCGCACGGCCTGGTACGGGGCCGGGTGGCCTTTGGGGAACTGCCTTCTTGGATTTGCGGCGATTGGCGGCGTCGCGTGTCTGGTCGTGGCCTTCCGATCACGTCTCGACAGGGCCTCCCTACAGACGTTGATGGTGCTCGGCTACCTGATGTTCGGATTGACACTGGCATCCGCCTTCAGCCGCGGCTGGGACGAGTACACCCTGGCGCCCATCGTTCCAAAACGCTACACGTTCGTTCAGGAATTCTGTTGGTTGCTGGGGCTGGCCGTGATCGTCGCGAGACTCGGCCCGCAATTCGTGGAGCGCCGCGCTTGGCGGAGATTGGCCGTGGCCGCCGTTCTCGTTTGTTCCACCCGATTGTCGTTTGAAAACAAGGTTCTATGGAAACCGGACGAGCTTGGAGTCCTCGGCCAGGAGACACGGAGCTATCTCCGCGAGGTCGAACGTGCGCAAAAGGATTCCAAGCGGCGTAATCCCATCGAGTTGGCCCTCCAACGCGACGCTTGGACGATCAACGTGCGCATCCGCTAGCTGGCGATTTGCTGCCTCCAGCCGGTTACATCGCGTGGGACAAGTGCCACGGCACTCGCGTGTTGAGGTACCCAAGCGAAGCCCGCAAACTCTTCCCAAATTCGCGGCCCTAACTTCTTGGACCGATTGCTCCGGTCCTGTCCACGGCGCAAACCTTGCCGCGAAAGACTGATGTTCCGTTCTTTCCAGGGACGATAGGTAGCAAAGATGGTAGGTTTTTGCCCGCCCGCTAAAGGAATCCCGCCATGCCTTTTACCCGCTTGTTCGGTGTTTTCCGCAAGACTCCGTCTCGCCGGTCCGAGCGCCGCCGCTCGGCGCTGGGCGGCAAGCGCGAAGGATCACTTCGCCTCGGCGCGGGCTTCGAGGGGCTGGAGGCGCGGCAGATGCTATCGGTCTCGCCCGCCGCCACGCTGGTGTCCGCCGACATCATCCCCGGCGCGGGCAGTACGAACTCGCCGTCGATGGCCGTCTTGAATGGCGAGTTGATCCTCGCCGCCACCGATCAGAGCAACGACACGGAGCTTTGGGCGAGCGACGGCACCACCAACGGCACGCGTCTGGTCAAGAACATCAACCCCACCACCACCGCCAGCACCATTCCGGGCTTCCCGGCGGTACCCAACAGTTCATTTCCCACCGACCTGGTCACGTCCGGTGGTAGCGTCTTCTTCTCGGCGACCGACGGCACCGACGGCTACCAGCTTTGGAAGACCGACGGCACTGCCAGCGGCACGGTGATGGTCACTGACCTGAACGTCGCCGGCGGAGGGATGGCCCCCAGCGACCTGACAAACGTGAATGGCACTTTGTTTTTCGTCGGTAACGACGGCGTCCACGGCGCGCAGGTCTGGGAAAGCGATGGCACCACAGCCGGCACCACGCTGGTGAGCAACATCCACCCAACCACAGGCGCCGCCGACCCTGGCAACCTGACGAATGTGAACGGCGCGGTGTTCTTCACCGCGAATACCACCACGACGGGCGTGCAGCTTTGGATCACCAACGGTCAGCTCACGAACACCCAACTGGTGTATAACGTCGCAGTCGCAAGCGGCACCGGCCTGAGCCCGACGGACCTGACCGACATCAACGGGATACTCTATTTCGCCGGCACAAATGGGGGCAACGGCAACGAGCTCTGGCGGAGCGACGGCACCGCCGCCGGCACGTACATGGTCGACGATATCAATCCGGGCCTGCCCAGCTCGAATCCGGCCAATCTGACGAATGTGAACGGCACGCTGTTCTTCACGGCCAACGACGGAACCGATGGCGTCCAGCTTTGGAAAAGCGACGGCACCGCCGCCGGCACGACCATGGTGGCAAACCTGGGCGCGCTCGCCGTGCCCGCCGACCTGACAAACGTCAATGGGCTGCTCTTCTTCCGCGCCAACGATGGCACCCACGGCATGGAGCTTTGGCGGAGCGATGGCACCACCGCCGGCACGACGATGGTCGACGATATCAATCCCGGAGCTTCCGGTTCGCTGCCCGACAACCTGACCAATGCCGACGGCACGCTGTTCTTCACGGCCAACAACGGGGTCAACGGCGTCAAGCTTTGGGAGAGCGATGGCACCGCCGCCGGTACCGTGCAAGTGCCCGACGCGAGCGGCACCGTGGTCAACAACAACCCTGGTAACCTGGTGGTCGCCGGCCAGACCTTGTTCTTCGCCGCTGGCGACCCGGTCAATGGCCCAGGTCCCTGGCTTTGGGACACGGTGTTGCCGGCCCCGCGTCCGGTCGCTGGCAACCTGGCCTATGTTTTCAGCGAAGGAATCGCGCTGAATGTATTGGCGCCGGGCTTATTGGCTGGTAACCCCGCCGGCGGCGGGCCCTATGTGATCTCCGTCGTGACCAGCACGGCCAACGGTAGTTTGGCCGTCAACCCCGACGGATCGTTCACCTACACGCCGAACGCCGGCTTCGATGGCCAGGACTCGTTCACGTACAAGATATCCAACGCGACCGGCGCAAGCATCTTGAATGGCTCGGTGACAATTTCCAGCCATGATTTCCGTTGGGTACAAAGCCTGTACACCGACCTGCTCCATCGTGCCGACGGCGCGACGTCCAACTCCGACGTCATGTCCTGGGTCGACCAGTTGAACACCGGCACGACTCGCCAGCAGATTGCGACCGATTTCATCAATTCGACCGAGTACCGCAGCGGGCTGATCAATAACTACTTCGAGTTGTACCTGGGACGGACGGCCGACGTCGGAGCGCTGATGTTCTATCTTGAGGAAATGGACCAGGGTCTTGGTTCGGCGGGCGTGATCCAGCAGATCCTGGCGTCCGACGAATTCTTCCTCCGCAGTGGGCAAGCGGGCTTCATCAACAACCTCTACCTGGATCTACTCGGGCGCTCGCCGACGTTGCCCGAGGCCGGCTTTTGGAAGCAGCAACTATACAACGAGGGGGTATCGCGTTCGACGATCGTGAGCGAATTCCTGTCGTCGGGCGAATACGAAATGGACGTGGTGCAGTCGCTGTACCAGCGCCTTCTCAACCGCCCCGCCGACCCGACAGGGATGAGTTTCTGGCTGGCTCAGTTCCAGGCCGGAAAAACGACGCAAGACCTCGAAGTGGCGCTAGTGGCCAGTGGCGAGTTTTACAACTCTGCCGCCGTGACCTCTCCTGCGCCGCCGGCGCCGCTGCCCTTTACACCCGTCGTTCCCATCTTCCCCGTCAACCCGATCGCGCCGGTGCCCACGCCGCCGACACCCGCGCCGCCTCCGCCGTTGATGGTTTACTAGGCTCGTCATTTGAGGACGAGCTCTCTGGGGTCGTTTCGAAGAACGAGATCGCGCGCCCCAGAAATCGGACTGTTGCCGGTTGATTCTTTTTTTCTCATGGAATGGGCAGTTTCACGAGGGTAATATCGGGAGAATCCTGACATCGGCGCTTTTTCTTCGCGCAGGCGGGGTAATCGACGTTCGGCACTGCACCTGGGATTTCTCGCGATGGCCTTGCAATCAACGTCGTGGAGGCGCTCAGAACGGCTGGAGATGCGTTGTCTCTTATCCATCGCATCCGAAACAAGCGCGCTCGAGACTTACGTCGCGGCGATATACCAGGACATCCTAGGGCGTCCGATTGATCCCGGTACGAAGATCAGCGTCCAAAATCGACTCCAGAACGGCGAATCGGCACTCGAAATTTCGGCCGAAATCACGCACAGCGACGAACATTTCGCGGACCTGGTCCAATCGACCTACGGGGCACTCCTCGGGCGGGGAGCCGACTCGAGCGCGTTGGATTATTGGATCGGCCTTGGCGCGAGCGGCCTGACGGATGAAAAGCTTGAAGAGGAGATTCTCGCAAGCGACGAGTTCTACGCGCGGGTCGGAGGCACAGATGAAGCATTTATCGGCACCCTATATAGCACACTCCTTGACCGCCCCGCCGACATGACGGGCGAAGCTTATTGGCTCGGGCAACTCAACTCGGGAGCTTCGCGGTTTCAAATCAGCCTCGCGTTCGCCGAAGGCCGGGAGCGAGAACGACTCCGCGTAGAGGACGATTACCTGCAAGTCTTCCATCTACCGGGGGACGATCAAGGGATCGCCTATTGGACCAATCAACTGGCCGCGGGAATGAGCAATGAGAATGTGCTCACCAGTCTTGTCGATTCGAATGAGTACTTCGAGTCGCGAACAGGCCAACCCATCACGACCGTGCCCATTCCGTCGAGTTCTTTTAGCTGGTGGCAATCCTATGAAGACCAGATCAACGCGCGCGCCCAGCAGGGGAACGTCGATTTGCTCTTCGTCGGGGATTCGCAGGTTACGGGTTGGAACCTCGCCGGTTACGGGCAATCCGTTTTTCAGCAGTTTTACGGGTCAAGCAATGCGATGGCGGCGGGAATTCCCGGCGACTCGACCCAGGGCGTTCTTTGGACGCTCCTCCACAGTCAGCTGAGCAACCTCCACCCCAAGCTAACCGTCGTTGAGGTGGGAACGAACAACCTGAGCGTAGGCAATTCGCCCGCCGACATCGCAGCCGGAAACGAGGCAATCGTTCAAACACTCCAGGAAGAGTTTCCCGAAACGAAGATTCTACTAATGGGTATTCTTCCTCGTGGCGAATCCGCAAACGACCCGATGCGCAGCGAAGTCGCGGCAACCAACCAGCTCGTCCAAGCCCTTGCGGACGGTCAAAATGTATACTACGTCGATCTATCGCCCTCTCTTCTCGACGCGAACGGCGCTTTCTTACCCGGTGTCATCCAATCGGACTTCGCTCATCTGACTCCGGCGGGCTACGAGATTTGGGCCCAGTCGATCGAGCCGATCGTCAAAGCGAACGTGGGATAGCCGCGGATAGCCACGTACCTCAAGGAAACGAGTAATCGGGGTTCTTCTCGTCGAAATCCGCGTCGGTCAGGTCTTGGTCGAATTTGAGATTCATGTAGGTGTACTGCTCTACCAAATGCGGCTCGCCCTTGCCGTCGTCGGGCCACTCATAAGTCTCGAAGCGCACCGGCGCATTCCACTCGTGGTCCAGGAAAATCCGGGCCGTAGCGAGCATGGAAGCTTCTTTTCGCCGTCGTTTCGGCTTTGACTTGGGTCGTGGCACCGAGATTTCAACGCAGGTGCATGGCCGCTCGTCGACCGTCGCGTCCTCGTCGAAGCCCACCGTGCAGCCGTCAAGGAGGCCCGGTGTTTCACCCAGCTTGATCAGCTTCTCGACCAGGTTCTTCATCCCGGCGTCGGTGATCGCGTAGCGATTGCCTCGCATCGCCAGAAAGCCCTTGGGATCGAGTGCCACAGTGCCGGCCAGCTTGCCCGCCAGACCGGTCGTGTGGCCCAACAGCTTGCCGTCGTTCTTTCCCTTGACATATATGGCCTCCTGTCCAGCGGACGAGGGGGGCTCGACGAACCGCATGTAGACGCTAAACGGCCGGTGCCGGAGCTTCATCGATAAGGTTTCCTGGTCGAGCAGCGTACCGTCGACCCGTTCGCGCTTGACGAAGGTGCAGGTGTAGTCGTCGATTTTGTCGAGCGTGCGCAAAGCATCGCGCGCCAAGTCCAAGGCCTTTTCCAGCGGCGTCGTTTCCGCATTCTCTTCACCTGAGTCGGTTTTGGACGTCGCATTTCCCGGGTTTGTCGCCGGCGCCGGCGGACCGCTCGACCAAACCTGGCTCGCGATCCAAGCCGACACCGCCACGATCAAGACCAGGGCCGCGATGCGCGACGTCATTCCAAGCTTTGGAAAGTGCATGCGTCCTCCGTGGCGTTAGGCGTTGGTCCTACTTCAATGTGATGAGCTTGTCTTCGGGAAACGTAGTCAGCTTCAGGTTCTTGAAATGGATTTCCTGCGGTTCCTCGTTCGAGTGCAACTGCAAACCGATTGGCCCCTCGTAAAGGGCGTCTTCCTTGGGATCAGTCCAGTCGACCACCAGGCTGCCATTGGCCACGAGGCGAATGCGGTTCCCTTGGGCCACGATTTCCAGCTCGTTCCAGTCGTGCTGTTTGCCTACCTTCTTGGCCGGCTCCGGATCGACCGGCAGCCCACCACGACCGTAGAGGTCGTACAGGCCCCAGCCGCTGGGGAACATAACCAGGTGACCGGCGAACGTGAACTCATCCTTTTGTTCCGGCGCCAACCGGCCCCACATGGCAATTCCGGAGTGCATTTCGGATTGCACCAGCTTCACCGTTGCCAAGAGGCGGAAATCGGTGAATTTACGCTCGGTAAGCAAGTACGTGCTCACTTTTACCGGTACGGTATTCTTGCCGACGATCACGCCGTCCTTGACGCTCCAATGGTGCTTGTGTCCGACCCAGCCCGTCAGATCCTTACCATTGAACAGATCGATTGTTTCCGATTTGCCTTGACGCGGCGGTTGACGCTTCGCGTCATCGGCGGCCCGCAAGGTCGGCGAAGCGACAAGCGCAATCCACAACATTGAGCAAGCCAAGGTGGCGGGATGGGGGCCGATGCGTCTCATGGTGGGTTCCTCTCTATGGAAAGGTGTGCGTGCAACACCATAAACATACCCTTTTGAATTGCTTTTGCGTAGTCCCGCCTCGATTGACGGCCTGCCCTAAAGCCACTATCATCAAGGGCTTCCAAACTTGGCTACCAAGTAAACGCAAAGGAGTCTCGCCGCGTGTCAACCGTCCTGGTGAAGCAACTGATCGAAGCTGGCGTCCATTTCGGGCACCGCGCCAGCCGCTGGAACCCCAAAATGCGGCCGTACATATACGGCCGCCGCAGCCTGATCCACATCATCGACGTGCGAGAAACGATCCGTGGTCTGATTCGTGCCCGGAAATACCTCACCCAGGTCGCTTCCGGCGGCAGTCTGATCTTGTTTGTGGGCACGAAACGGCAGGCGGCCGAAACGGTTGAACGCGAATCGGAGCGTTGCGGCATGCCCTACGTCGCCGAACGCTGGCTGGGGGGCACGCTCACCAACTTCCGCACTATTCGCAGCCGGCTGACTCGCTTGGAGGAGTTGGAAAAGATACGCAATAGCGAAGAGATACAGACGTATTCGAAGAAAATGCAGTCGTCGCTCAACCGCGAATACCGCAAGATGCACCGTAACCTCAACGGCATGCGAACCATGAACCGGTTGCCCGAGTGCCTGGTGGTGATCGACCCCAAGAAGGAACACAACGCCGTCTTCGAAGCGCGCAAGCTCGGCATCACCACCGTGGCTTTGATCGACACCGACTGCGACCCGGACCTGGTCGATTTGCCGATCCCCGGCAACGACGACAGCTTGCGTTCGATCGAATTGGTGCTGCAACAACTGGCCGGCGCAGTGCTCGAAGGAAGGGCGAACGCAGTGGCCGCACCGGCACCCGAGGGCGCGCCCGGAGCCTATGTCATGCCGGGCGATCCGGAAGACAAGGACGCGAACTAGAAGGGGTATTCGTGGGCAGGCCTGGTTCCATTGTAGGGACGACGGAACAGGCGTAATGCGATGATTGGACTTAGGAAGTACAGGAGCAAAGGCAACGATGGCGGAGATCACCGCAGCCATGGTCAAGGCCCTTCGCGAGAAGACCGGCCTGCCCATGATGGATTGCAAGAAGGCGCTGGAAAAGACGAATGGCGATCAGGAAAAGGCCGTCGACGAGTTGCGCAAGGAAGGGATCAAGACCAAGGAAACTCGCTTGGGACGCGAGACCTCGGCCGGCCGGATCGCGGTCTACACCGACCATGCGAAGCGCGTAGGGGCGATGATCGAGCTGCTCTGCGAAAGCGCTCCAGTCGCTAACAGCAAGGAGTTCGCCCAGTTCGCCAACGATCTGGCCAGGCAACTGGCCACGGGTCCCGGCGCCGCCTCGGCCGACGAGCTGCTGCAACAGCCCTCACTGGCGATGCCGGGCAAAACCCTGACCGACCAGAAGGATGACATGTTCAATCGGATCCGTGAGGTGTTCAACGTTGGCCGGATCGCGCGAATCGACGGCGCGTGCGGCGGTTACGCCCACCACGACGGTTCGATGGGCGCATTGGTCGAGGTGACCGGCGGTACGCCCGAATCGGCCAAGGACGTCGCCATGCACGTCACTGCCTCAACGGCCACCGTCGTCACGAAGGAGGATCTCGACCCCGTGGCGATCCAAAAGGAACGCGAGATTCTCACCGAGGCGGCACGCAAGGAAGGCAAGCCCGAAAGCATTATCGCCAAGATGATCGAAGGCCGGCTTAAGAACTTTTTCGCGGAACACGTGCTCCTGGAGCAGCCCTTCGTCAAGGACGACAAGCTCACGGTCGGCAAAGTCGCTTCCGATGCCAAGATGAAAGTCGTGCGATTCATTCGCTGGAAGTTGGGAAAGGCTTAAGTCGTACCACCCATGGCCGACGATCTCCAACGTCCATTCCGCCGGGTGGTGCTCAAGCTCTCCGGCGAGAGTTTCGCCCATGCTGGCGAACGAGGTATCAGCATGGGCGAGGTCGTGCATATCGCCCGCCAGACCGCGCGGGCGGCGCAGCGCGGAGTGCAGATAGCCATCGTCATCGGCGGCGGCAATATTCTCCGAGGCGCCCAGTTCACTTCCGGCAATTCGAGCATTCAAGAGGCGACGGCCCATTACATGGGTATGCTCGCCACCGTCATCAATGGCCTGGCGCTGCAAGATGCCTTGGAATCACTGGGGTGCGAAACACGCCTCTCGACGGCCATCCGCATGGACGGAGTGGCCGAGCCGTACATTCGCCGCCGCACTCGCCGGCATCTTGAAAAGGGGCGAATCGTGATCCTGGCCTCAGGCACCGGAAGCCCCTTCGTGACCACCGACACGGCGGCCGCACAACGCGCTTTGGAACTCGACGCCGACATCCTGCTCAAGGCCACGCGCGTGGACGGCGTCTACAGCGACGACCCGGAAAAGAACCCACACGCCGTGCTTTACAGCGACTTGACCTACTCCCAAGTCCGCGAGCAGAACCTGCGGGTAATGGATCCCACGGCGATTGCCCAATGCATGGAACACGACATGCCGATCCTGGTGTTCAACTTCAAGAAAGAGGGTAACATCGAGCGCGCAGTTGCCGGCGAGCGAGTCGGTACGTGGATCGGCGGCAAAGGGGCCGTTGCGCGGGCGTAACTGGACGGGGCCGCGGAGCGGCCAAAGTTGCGTTCGGGGTACCCGCACAGCGGGTCGGAGCATGGGAACGAGACGACTCACTACTTACCACTCAGCAATGTCATGAGCGCTGAAGAAATTCTGCTCGACGTCGAGGAACGAATGGAGAAGGCCGTCGACGTGCTCAAGCACGCGTTGGCGGGCATACGTACAGGCCGAGCGAACCCCGGCCTAGTCGATTCGTTGCGGGTCGAGGCATATGGCTCGCCGACTTCGCTCAGACAGCTTGCCTCGATCGGCGCGCCCGAACCAACGCAAATCGTCATCCGGCCGTTCGACCCGGGCACGCTCAAGGACATCGAAAAGGCGATCCAGGCCAGCGGCCTGGGGCTTAATCCACTAAACGACGGCAAGCTCATCCGGCTCAACGTCCCACCCTTGTCAACCGAGGTCCGCCGCAAACTGGTAGGACGGATCAAGGAGTTGACCGAAGAGGCCAAAGTGGCGGTCCGAAATGTCCGCCGCGACGGAAACAAGCTAGCGGACCAGGAGGAGAAGGAAAAGATCCTTTCCGAAGACGACCGCGACAATGTCAAAGAAGAGATCCAGGACCTGACCAAGAAGTTCGAAAACCGCGCGAACGATTTGGCCAAGGCCAAGGAAAAGGAGGTTATGGAAGATTGACCCTCGCGGCCGCCAGTGTGATTCGAGAACCGAGAGTGCTGGTGCTGGCGCACAGAGGCGACAGTCGCGCCGCCCCGGAGAACACGCTCCCCGCATTCGCTTCGGCCTTGCGGCTCGATGTCGATCTGGTCGAACTCGACTATGTCCATTCGGCCGACGGCGTACCGATCGTATTTCACGACGATACGCTTGATCGCGTCACCGACGCACGGAGCGTATTTGCCGAAGACCATGTCTCTGTCGCCACGAAGCCCCTCGCCGAGCTGGGTCGCCTTGATGCGGGAAAGTGGTTCGGCGCTAAGTTCGCCGGCACGCGAATCCCCACACTGGAAGACGCCCTGCGGTTCATCAGCACCGTCACGTTGACGATGATCGAGCGAAAGGCCGGCGACGCCGCCACGCTGGTGAGCTTGCTGCAAAGACTGAAACTCGTCGAGCAGGTCGTCGTCACTGCTTTCGACTGGCGGTTCCTGGCTGACTGCCGCGAATTGGAGCCACGCCTCGTGCTGGGCGCTTTGGGTACGAAGACCTTGACAGCCATCCAATTGAACCAGGCCACGCGCTTTGGCGCCGGTGTGATCGGCTGGGATGACGGCTTCGTGACGCGAGAACATGTCGAACTGGTCCACGACCATGGCCTGCGGGCTTGGGTTTGGACCGTGGACGACCGGCGCCGCACGGAACAGCTCATCGCTTACGGTGTCGACGGCCTGATCAGTAACCTGCCGGCCGAGGTACAAGCGGTCGTGCGGCAAGCGAAGGGGGCCGTGGAATCAGGGTAGACCCGAAGTTGTTCTAGTCTGTCCAAAGGAGTCTTGGGTATGACGAGCCGTATCAAGGGTCCTGCCATTTTCCTTGCCCAGTTCCTGCGGAATGAACCACCCTACGACAATCTCCACAACCTGGGCCAATGGGTCGCCGGCCTGGGTTTCAAGGGCGTCCAGATCCCCGGCTGGGATCGCCGTGTCATCGACTTGGATCAGGCCGCGAGATCCCTCGCATATTGCGATGATTACAGGGCCGGGCTGGCGGCGATGAGCCTGTCGGTCACCGAACTGGCAGGCTACCTCCAGAGTCAAGTGCTCGCAGTACACCCGGCGTATGAGGTAATGTTTCAGGGATTTCATCCGCCCGGTCTCTCCGGCGCTGCCCGCACCGCATGGGCGGCCGACGAACTACGAAAGTGCGTTCTTGCCTCGGCAAACCTGGGTCTGCTCAATGTTCCCGTGTTGTCAGGCGGCTTTGCCTGGCACTTGATGTACCCCTGGCCACAGCGCCCCCCTGGCATCATCGAGGAAGCCTTTCACGAACTTGCCCGCCGGTGGCGGCCTTTATTGGACCTGGCCGCCGACAAGGGCCTCGTCTTCGGTTTCGAGCTGCACCCAGGGTCGGACGTGTATGACGGCGCGACGTTCGAGATGTTTCTCGACCAGGTACACGACCATCCCGCAGCGTGCCTGAACTACGACCCTAGTCACTTTTTACTGCAACAGCTCGATTATCTGGAGTTCATTGAGATCTACGGAGGGCGGATCAAAGGCTTTCACGTCAAGGACGCCGAATTCCTTCCCAGCGGACGTGTAGGGGTTTATGGAGGCTATCAGCCGTGGTCGAAGCGTGCGGGCCGATTTCGATCGCTCGGCGATGGCCAGGTCGATTTCAAGCGCATTTTCACCCTTCTAACTCAATCGGGCTACGACGGTTGGGCGGTGTTGGAGTGGGAATGCTGTGTGAAGAGTCCCGAACAGGGGGCGGCCGAGGGCGCGGCATTCATCACCCGCAATTTGATCGAGACGGCGGAAGTGGCTTTCGACGACTTCGCCAGCGGTAAGACCGACGCCGCGGCGAATCGGAGGATTTTGGGGTTGGAACTGTAACGCGGCCCTGGCCGCTAATTACTGCGGAGACACACCAGTGCAATCGTGGAAACGCAAATTGCGGATGGGGATGGTAGGGGGCGGCGAAGGGTCGTTCATCGGGGCCGTTCATCGCGTGGCCTCCGGGCTCGACTTACAGATCGAGCTGGTAGCAGGCTGCTTCTCGCGCGACGCCGCGAACACGCGCCGGACCGGTGAACAGCTCTACCTCGATCCCTCCCGTTGTTACGAAACGCCCGCGGCGATGGCCGCTGCGGAGGCCCGGCTGCCGCTTGAACGTCGTATTGATTTCGTCTCGATCGCCACACCCAATGTTTCGCACTTCGAAATCGCAACGACATTTCTCAAGGCCGGTATCCACGTTGTCTGCGATAAGCCGATGACGTTCACCCTTGACGAAGCACGGCGGTTGGTACGACTTGTCGAGCAGACAGGCCTGGTCTTCGCGTTGACTCACAACTATACGGGACACCCTATGGTGCGTCATGCCCGGCACCTCTTTCGTACCGGATCGATGGGCAGCATCCGAAAGGTGATCGTCGAATACCTGCAAGACTTCCTGATGGTACCTCACGAGAAACTCGGCAACAAACAGGCGGCATGGCGCGTCGATCCCGCTCAGGCTGGTATCGGCGGAACGCTGGGCGACGTCGGCACCCACTGTGTCAACTTGCTGGAGTACGTCACCTGCGACCCGATCGTTGCAATTTGCGCGGACAAGAGCACATTCCTGCCCGACCGCCGGCTTGATGAAGACGTCAACGCCCTGTTGCGTTTTCGCGGCGGTGGCAAGGGAGTCTTGACCATCAGTCAGGTCGCAACCGGCGAGGAGAACGGGCTACGGTTGCGCGTTTACGCCGCGGAAGGGGCCATCGGCTGGGCCCAGGAAAACCCCAATCAACTCGAGGTTTACCTCTGCGGCCAGCCACGCCAGGTTTTGACCCGCGGGCAAGGTTACCTCTCGGCGGCGGCAACGGCCTCGACGCGTCTTCCCACCGGCCACCCGGAAGGCTATTTCGAGGCTTTCGCGACGGTCTATTGCGGCGTTGCCGAAGCGATCCGCCGGCACCTCGACGGCAATCCCATGAAACCCCGAGAGTATGATTTCCCCACCGTATATGATGGCTTGCGTGGCATGCAGTTCATCACCAAAGCGGTCGAATCATGCGCCAAGGGGTCGTGTTGGGAATTGATGGACGAATAGGCCAAACGCCGCGCCAGGCACTCTCACGGAGATTATGATGCCACCATCTCAAGTCAAATTCACTAACGGTGCCCTGGGCGGCCTCACGGCAGTGGTGACAGGCGCGGCCCAGGGGCTGGGTCTTGGAATCGCCGAGCGGTTGGCCGGCGACGGGGCCAGCGTCACGATTGCCGACATCCAACTCGACAAGGCGAAAGTCGCGGCCGACTCGTTACGCCAGCGCGGACTTGAAGTCGAGGCCGGGCGCCTCGACGTTTCCCAGGGCAAAGAGGTCGGCAGCTTTTTCGAGGCCTTTACTCGCGACCGCGGTCGGCTCGATATCCTCGTATGCAATGCGGGGGTGGGGCAAAACGTGGCCGCAGTCGTTTCGTTGAGCGACGAGGAATGGGAGCGAGTACTGCGGGTAACGCTGACGGGCACTTTTTATTGCTGCCGCGCGGCGGGGCAGATCATGGAGCGGCAATCGGGCGGCTCGATCGTGAACGTCGCATCGATCAATGGCGCGAACCCGGCCGCCCTGGTCGCGGCGTACAACGTGGCCAAGGCCGGTGTCATTAGCCTGACGAAAACGCTGGCCCTCGAACTGGCTGCCTATGGTGTTCGCGTGAACGCGGTAAGTCCCGGCCCTGTATACACGGAATTCAACCAGACGGTGATGGCACAACGTTGCCGCAGCCTGGGTATTACCGAGGAGCAAATGATTGAGCGCGTCCGTGCTTCAATCCCGCTGGGCCGCTGGGGTGAGGCGGGCGACATCGCCGGGGCGGTGGCGTTCTTGTGCGGTCCGGCCGCCGGTTGGATCACCGGCGAGGTTCTGCGCGTCAGCGGCGGACTTGAGGGCGTCTCCGCGGCGCCTCCCCGGCGGAAGGAGAAGTGAGCCTCGCGACCTCAAGCTCGGATGGTGCGATCACTTTCGTCGGCTGCGCCCAAGCACCACTTACAGGCGTTTCAGCACGACGAGGTACAAGCCCGAGTCGAGCTGGGTCTTGAATTCCGTTGGTCGCTGTTTGACCGCCGTGCGGATCGACACACAAATCTTGAATTCCTTGTCCTTCAGTTCGTAGATACCCCACATGCTTTGGCCGTTGAAGACACCGAAAATGTCTTTGTCGGGCTTGAAATCGGCCGTTTTGGGTTTGGCATCGGCTTCGAGCGTCATCTCGGCGCTGACGATGTCGCTCGATCCGCCCTGAATGAGGCTGATTTTTTCCTTGTTCACGCGTACGACGACGTCGCGAAGGATATCATTGAACAAGTCCTGGCTCACGTCCTGGCCGTCGGCCTCGATCGAGTCGACTTTCCAGTCACCCTGCAGCTCTTTGAGGTCGGCCTTGGATTTGTCTTCCTTGGGAGTGTCCGCCGCGAGGCACACGCACGCCGCAAGCAGCAAAAGAAATTGCGCTTTCATGTGAATCTGTCCGTGAAAAGCAGGATTGAAAGGAAAAGCCCCCACCACACTGCTCGGCAAGTTTATCAGCGTCGGATGGTCGCGGTCAATCGGGCTCATTCCTGAGGCAATGACTGCTGCATGCCGCGCTCCGGCGCCAGCGATTTCTCGACCAGCTTACGCAACTCGCGGATTTCGCCGGCCAGCTCGTCAATGCGGTCCTGATCCGATTGGAAGCGATGGATTTCGATCGGTTCCTGGGTGGCGAGGTCGACCAGCGCGGTATCGCTCCGATCGCCTCGCAAGACCTCCAAGAACGGCGCACCGTGGCCGTGCCGCACGCGCAGCGTCGAGTCGGTGAAGACTTGTCGCGCGAAACGCTCCTTGATCGACAACCCCAGTACGACCTGATTGCCCTCTCCTGTATAATTGATCCGGTCGATCCGGCCGGCGATTTTGCCCAGGAATTGGATTTCGCTCCCAGCCCGAAGTCCACCGAGATCTTCTTGCTTGATGCGGACTTCGAATTCGACATGGTCGGAGGTGCGCCCTTTCGCCCTGACAAGCAACAACAGGAAGGCAAATACCAAAGCCAGGATGGCCAGGACAAACGTGCCCACGATCTGGTTCACGAAGCGGAGGCGGAAGGGTTCGGGCATGGCGGAATCCTCTCGAAGTTGTGGGCGGCCTTATGCCATTACGAGCGTCTGATTACGGATCGTATAGTGCGAAACCCCCGGGCCGACGACCTCGGCATCGGAAGCGACCCACAGCACTGCGGCTCCACCCGCCCGGGCCTCAGCCACCGCCCGATGCAAGGCATCCCGCCGCTCGCTCGCCACTCCACGCATAGGGTACTCCAGCAGCAACAGGACAGGATCCAGTGAAAAGGCGCGGACCCATTCGGCCAGCCGAAGCTGATCGTCGGCCACCGACGAGGGCCTCTCGGCGGGCACGGTTTGAAGCCCGAAACGCTCGGCCCAGCGCATCGCATCGGAAAACAATCGCTCTTCGGACAAAACCGTGTGGTGACGTCGCGGAAGGAGCACGTTGTCGAGGACGTTCATGTTGTTGATCCAGGCGGGGCGTTCGAAAATCCGACCGACCAATGCGCGGCGAGCCAACTGTTCGCGGACACCCATCCGCGACCAGTCTTCACCAAGGAAGCGGACCTCACCGGCACTCGGTTCAACCAGGCCCAACGCGGCGTCAGCCAGCGGCAAACCTTCCTGAGACGGCGGCACGAGCACGACGGCACATTCACCCTCGCCAAGCGTCAGGTTGACGTGGTGCATTGCATCATAGCGGCGAGAAAGGGGTGGCAACTCCACGCTGCGAAACTCGAGTACCGGGCGAGGAGACCCTGTGGGGGTAGCGGACTCGGGTTCGAATGGCGTGGGCGTCATGAGTGTGCTCAAAATGACTTGACGATCAGCACCTGGCCCTGAATGATCAACGAGATGGCGGCGTTGACCATGAACACCGCCGTCAAAGCCCGCACACCGCTACGGCTGGCCACTCTGGGTACCTCGGTGGCTACCAGGCGCACCCGCAACCCTTCGCGACAGCAGATCGCGCCCACGAAAAGGCCGGTGATGATCGTCTTAGTCAGGAAACAGACCAGATCCTCTGTCCCTCCGGCGACGAATGCGGCGTCGAAGAACTCCCAGGGTGGCTCGACGACGGCGCCCGCGAGAACGCCGACGGTGTAACTGCTGACGAAGACACTGGCCACGACCACTACCGCCAGGAAAAGCACCGACAGTGCCACGCACAGCACACGCGGCACGACGAGGTACGACATCACATCGATACCAAGACTTTCCAGGACATCCAGTTCGCCGTGCAGTTTCATATTTGCCAGCTCGGTGGAGATGGCCACACCGCTGCGGCCAATGACGATCAGGTTGGCGATCAGCGGCCCAAGTTCGCGAATAGTGAACGCCATGAGCCAGGGGGCCATTCTTTCGGTCGTTGCGCCAAGTTCGACAAGCCAAGAGGCGGCTTCGGCGATCAACAGCACACCGACAGTGCCCCCAATCCGCATGGCGACCGCCAGACCATCCACCGCCGTAAAAAGGATCTGCCTCATGAAGACCGTTTTCACCGTCCGTCTCCAGGTGGCCTTATGTATACCCAGCGCGACCGCAGTCAAGGCAATCGCGATGATGTAGGCGCCGCCCTCCAGCCGCGCAAGCGCGGCGCGCCCCAGCCGCGCGGCCAACACATACATCGTCGCGAACCAAAGATCGCGCCGAGCAAGGGCGTGGCGCAGTGTAGCAAACATGAAGCGTCGCCGGTCCGGGAGATGATCAAAAGTCCGTGACCGGCTCGTGGCCGGCCCGCGTGCCGAGCCGCTGGAACGTGACGAAGTCGATATCGTAGACCAGGAACTGCACGCTGCCATCGACGAACAGGAACTGGGCGCCGCCGGGATGCCTGCTCCAGAAGTGGTACTGCTCGGCATATTGCTGGGCGGCCGTCTCGGCGATGTCCCCACCTCGCACCAGTCCCAACGCCGTGCTGCACAGGTTGTCGCCCTCGCCCGAAAGCGCGATTCCCGAGCCGCAGCACCACCAACTATAAAGCAAGTCGAGCGTCAACCCGCGCTCACCCACAAACAGCGTGCTGCTGGCGCCGTCGCGATTGTCGCGCATCGAGATCCGGCTGTTGCTGAATAGCATCCCGTCGTTATTAAATGGCCAGGTCAAACCGAGCAGGCACGATTGCGTGCCCATCACACCGTAGTAGTTGCCACTGGCATACTTGCCTTTGACGGGGTCGACATACAGTTCGTTCAGCCGTAATTCACTGGGGCACTGCACGACGGAAAAGTTGATCGAAGGAGGGCCCACGCCCCCCTGGGCCTGGTTGCAATCGAAGCACTGCCAGGCATTGAAGTCGCACCGATCGTAGATTGCCCGTTGTTCCAGGTACGGCAACATCAAGGTGATGTACGACCAGTTGGCGGGGTAGAGATTGCCGGCGGGGAACTGGCGCATCTGGTCGTGGTAGTCGTGCAGCGCGATCCCAAGTTGCCGCAGGTTGTTCACACATCCCGTACGACGGCCCGCCTCGCGCGCAGCCTGCACCGCCGGCAGCAACATCGCCGCCAATAGCCCCATGATAGCAATCACGACCAGCAACTCGATCACCGTGAAAGCGCGACGCGCCCGGCGAGGCATGGGAATCTCTCCACGGTCAAGGTATGTGGAAGGAAACTTCGCTTGAATCGCGCGATGGGACGTCGATTTCGACCGTCCAAGGAGCGTCCGTGCCAGGGGTTGGGGGCGTCGCGGCCACCGGCGCGGCGGTCAACTTCCCCTCAATGGCTGAGAGAATCACGACCTGGTGAGGACCCGAAGTCGGGCCGTTCGTCGAGTCGAACTGGTAACGCCCCTCACGAATACTCGTCGCGGCCGCTGGACCGGAACCGCCCTCGGCAGGCCGGAAGCTGATCATTCCGTTGGCCAAGGGCGCGCCGCCGCGTTTCACGGTGCCGCCGATCGCCATGCGCCCAATTCCGGCCGATCGCTGGCAACCGCAGACGAATGCTGCGCAAAGCAACCATCGCGAAAGATGAGCGAATCGAGCGATCACGTCCGTGGCACCCAAAATCTTCCAAGAGAAGGTCCCGTCACGAGGACCGTGAATTGCGAACCATAGCTTAGCGAAAATGGGGACCGCAAGCAACTAATTCTGCGGCAGGTCCATTCTATTCGTCGGCCGCACCGGTCACATTGGAATCGAACACACGGACCTGTTTCCAACCCGATTTGTTTTCCTCGACGAATTTGAGATGCGCGGGCGCCGTCTGGTAGGCATCGTGGGCGGCGCGGTCGCGAAAAATGACGTGCAGTCCAACGTCCCAGTCGCGTACGTTCACAGGCCGATCGAGTTCGGCCAGGGTACCGGCGGCGTAGAACACGGTGCCAGGATGGCTCGAAAGGTACTTATGGCACGACGCGACCAGCTTTCGCCGGTTCTCGGGCGTTGGTTCGTGCAAGGTAAAGTAGACGGTGTGTGCCAGCATCGGATCCTCTTGGGGTTATTTTGGCGCCGCGGCGGCTGGGGAAGCGATCGCTTGTCCGTTCGATGTCGCCCGGTTCGGCGAGGGCCCGATGACGGCTGCGATTTCCAATTCGTCGAGCACTTCTCGCTCCGCCAACGAATGTGCCAGCTTGTCAAGTAAGCCGCGGTGTTCGTCCAATAAGGCGCTGGCCCGCTCCGCAGCCTGGTGCAGGATGCGGGCTACTTCCTCGTCGATCATCTGTGCCGTGTGCTCGCTGAATTCGCGCGGCTCTTGGATTTCCTTCCCCAGGAAAGGGTGTTCCTCGCTCGTGCGATAGGCCACCGGCCCGATCCGCTCGCTCATTCCCCAGTGTGTGACCATTCGCCGCGCAAGTTGTGTGGAACGTTTCAGGTCGTCCTCGGCCCCGGCGCTGTATTCGTCGAAGATCAGTTTCTCGGCCGCCCTGCCGCCCATCATGAACACCAGCCGGGCGTGCAGATCCCGCTCACCGATATTCAGCCTGTCCTCCTCGGGTAGGAGTTGAGTCACGCCCAGGGCGCGTCCGCGAGGGATGATCGTCACTTTGTGGACGCGGTCGGCGCCTGGCACCAACCAGGCCAATAGCGCGTGCCCCGCCTCGTGGTAGGCGGTCATCTGCTTCTCTTTGTCGGTAAGGACCTCGTCGCGCTTTGCGCCCATCAAGATTTTGTCGCGCGCGACTTCGAAATCGATTTTCTCGACCTTGTCCTTTCCTTGACGAGTGGCCCAGAGGGCCGCTTCATTGACCAAGTTGCGAATATCGGCCCCCGTCAGCCCAACGGTTCCGGCTGCCAATTGGTGGATGTCGACGTCGTCGGCCAGCGGCACATCGCGACAATGGACCTTGAAGATCGCCTCGCGCCCGCGCAGGTTCGGCCGGTCGACGGTCACGTGACGGTCGAATCGGCCGGGACGCAATAAGGCCGGGTCGAGCACGTCGGGGCGGTTGGTGGCGGCCAGCACGATCACCGACTCGTTGGGGCTGAAACCGTCCATTTCGCTCAAAATCTGGTTCAGCGTCTGCTCGCGTTCATCGTGTCCGCCCCCCAAGCCCGCCCCACGGACCCGCCCCACGGCGTCGATCTCGTCGATGAACAGAATGCACGGGGCGGCTTCCTTGGCCGTTTTGAACATGTCGCGCACACGGCTGGCACCGACGCCGACGAACATCTGAATGAACTCCGATCCGTTGATCGAAAAGAACGGCACACCGGCCTCGCCTGCCACGGCTTTGGCCAATAACGTCTTCCCGGTGCCCGGTGGGCCCATCAACAACACTCCCTTGGGAATTCGGCCACCCAGCCGTTGGAACTTCTCCGGCGCCTTGAGGAACTCAACCACCTCGGTCAGGTCGTTCTTTACCCCTTCCAGCCCGGCCACGTCGTTGAACGTAATCCGCTGCTTGCCGCTCTCGTAAAGCTTGGCCGGGCTCTTGTTGAAACCCGACAGGATGCCGCCTCCCATAAACTGGTCGCGGGCTCGACGGAACATGACCCACATCAGCCCCAAGAGGAGCAGCGGCAAGGCGAATGAGAAGAAGACATACAGTCCGACGTTGTCGCCGACTTCGACAGCCGTATAGTCTCCGCCGACATACTTGAGCAGCAATTCGTCGATGTTTTCCTTGGCGTAAGGGCTCGCCACGGTGTAGAACTCTTCCAAGGGGGGTTCGCCCCCCGCGGGTTTTTCGTTTGACCTGCCATCACTCGGTTTTTCTCCGTTCGACTTGGCGCCCGCTGTGGTGTCAGCAGCGGCCGGTGGCATGGGCTTGATCTTGCCCTCGATAATTTGTCCCTTGACGACCACATCGGCGATTCGTCCGGCCTTGAGTAATTCGACGAACTTGCCGTATTTCAATTCCTTGGCGCGCGATGCGTCTCTGCCGAAATAGAGCACGGCCAACAACGCCACGACGGTGAGAATCACGGCGGCGGCCGGCGGGTTGAACCGCGAACGCAATGGAAGCGGCTGCTCCGGACCGGGACCCTTGTCCGCGGGTTGGTTCTCCATCAACATCCTCTTCTGAAAGGCGTTAAGTGCCAGGAAGCCGTCATTCTAGCCGATTCCGTGGTGTTTGACGACCCGACCGGCACTTCAGAAACAATTGAACTTCCTCGTAGCGTGTGCCGGAGGGAAGCCGCGATAATAGCGGCCTGATTCGCGCCGGTTCGTCCGGCCCAATGACCTCGTCCAGCGCCGCCAGCGTCTCGCCGGAGAGCAACCAGCACGGTTCGACGTTCCAGCCCAACTCGACCGACCGCAAAGCATGGTCGAGCACCACCTCTCGCTCGCAGCCACGGATCGCCATGCACTCCTCCACGGTAAAACCGCTAGACAGCAATAACCAGGTCCAATAGTGCGTGGGAAACTGGCCACCTGTCAGCGCGACCGCGGGTCGCTCATGTTTCCCAATCGCGGCGCGTAACCCGGTCGGCGGAGAAGTACCATCCGGAACCGCGTCGGCTAGGGCCGATTCGATCGGCGCGCGCACGGCATGGTCCACCCGCCCACCGGCCGTCGAACCGAGTCGAAAGGCGAGCGTGCGCGAAAGGAGCAATTCGAAATCCAAGGGCGCGCGGCCCACCATAATATCGTTGCCGGTGGCGGTCGTAGTCAGCGTGGGCCGTCGCGCGTCGTTGCCGGCCGGTGTCAGGCAACCCGCCTCGATCAACGCGTCGAGCAGCTCGACAACGTCCTCCTGCTTGAACTCCTTCAACAAGCCGTAGGTCGTCAGTTGGTCGAGCTTGAATTTCTTGATCTTGGCCGAATTCGAACCCCAAAGCATTTGCGCGATGACGTGCTTGCCGAAGCGATTGCGCGCCCTCGCTACGCCGCTAAGCGCCTTGCGCACGACATCGACGAGCCGCTCGTTCGGTGCGACCGGCACAGTGCCCGAAATCGCGCGGCTATCAGGCTCAGTCCCATTTGGCGAATTCCTCTCCCTCGCGACCGATTCGGCACTCGACCGCTGAAGGTCGGGGACTGCTGCGGAAAAAGTTGACGTCTCGGCCGAGTGCGACAATCTCTTCCCTTTGCGAGCGCAGTTGTCACAACGTCCGCACGGCGCCGGGTGGGCCTGGCCGAAGTAGTCCAAGATCTCCCGCTCACGGCAACGACGGGTCTCGGCGAAGGCGATCACCCGATCGAGTTTTTCATATTCGGCCTCCTTGCGTCGTTCCATCGACTCGAAATCGAGTTCGAGCTTGCCGAACGGCTTGGATCGTTCGAGCATGTGGACCGCCCGGCCGCGAAAGGGCGGAATGTAATCGAAAGAGTCAAGCTCCCGTAGCTCGCGCAAAGTACGTGCGAGTCCCGCCGAATCGAGCTCGACGGCGGCCAACAGCTCGCGCGGAGCGACATCCACCCATTCGTGCCGCAACGTCCCGACGAAGGCCTCCAGCGCTTGCATCACTCGCCGCTGTACTTTCGCCTGGCGCGGCAACAAATCGACCAAAGTCGGCAGGTCGCTGGCGAGCTTCACACGGGCCATGTTTTCCCGCGATTCGAGCCGTTCGAGCACGCCCGCCCGCTCCAGCAGCTCTTCGCAGGTACCCACGCCGTCGGCCGATATCGGCAACCCGAGCAGTTCCTTGATCTCCTGTTGCGTTAGCTCGATGGGATCTTCTTCACGGCGGCGAAGGAACTCATACACTTGTCCCACGACCTCGCGGGCAGGGTAGGCGCTTTCGACAAAAAACTCCTGAATCTTCCGGTCGCCATAGCTGTACAACAACAGGCAACGCGATGGCAGCCCGTCGCGTCCCGCACGCCCGGCCTCCTGGTAATACCCTTCCAACGTGCCCGGCAGGTTGTAGTGAATCACGAAACGCACGTCCGGTTTGTCGATGCCCATGCCAAAGGCGGTCGTTGCCACGACGATCTCCGCCGCTCCCTGCATGAAGCGGTCTTGCGCCTCACGGCGATCGTCCGAGAGCATGCCGGCGTGGTAAACCGCGGTTGTACGGCCGGTCGCCTCCGCGATGTGCGCCGCGACCTCCTCGCACCGCTTTCGCGAGCTAGCGTAAACGATGCCCGAACCGGACGTTTCGCGCAGAAACCGCTCAAGCGCCTCGTTCTTGCGGTCCTTGCCGGGAGGCGAAATGACCTCGTAGCTCAGGTTCGGCCGGATGAACCCTGTGATGAACGTCCGAGGGTTTGCCAGCGCGAGCTGCTCGACGATGTCGCGGCGGACGGCCTCGGTGGCCGTGGCCGTCAGCGCAATCGTCGTGGGGTTGCCCAGCATCGCCCGAAACCGCCCCAACTTGGCGTAATCGGGCCGAAAGTCGTGGCCCCACTGGCTGATGCAGTGCGCCTCATCTACCGCCAAAAGTGTCAGGTTCGCCGCTCGCACCGCTTCCAGAAAGCGGGGGCTGCGGAAGCGCTCCGGCACGACGTAGACCAGGTCGAACTGACCGTCGGCCATGCCTGCCAGCCGGGCGTGTTGTTCGGCCGGTTCCAGCGTGCTGTTGACGAAAGTCGCCTTCATCCCACGCGCCCAGAGCTGATCGACCTGGTCCTTCATCAAGGCGATCAAGGGCGAAACGACGAGCGTCACACCGGGCCGAGTAACCGCCGGCAACTGGTAGCAAAGGCTTTTCCCACCTCCAGTCGGCATGACGCAAAGGCAATCCTCGCCGGCAAGCACGGCTTCGATGACCTCGCGTTGACCCGGTCGAAAGCTCGTCAAACCGAAGAGCGAAAGCGCGGCTTCGAGTTGGATCGGTCCGGTTTCTGGCATACTCAATGCGGAGATCGCCGAGGATTGTCGCTGGTCTGGTTCGGCCTGCATGGTCGTTTTCGTCTTTTTTCAGCCGTGAGCGCCCACTCCGTCCGTACCAAACAGCGCCTCCAGGCAAATCGACGACCAGGTTTCGAAACCGGACAGATCGGCCAATAGATCTTCGATGGGGCGAAAGCCGCACTCGACCAGTTCGCTTTCGCGGGGCCTGACGGCCGGCTCGTCGACGTCGAACAGATGGACTACGCCCAGATGAACGCGGCCGACTTCGGACTGATCGTCGTTGATCAGTCCAACGCAGCGCTGGTTGAAGCGGGTTTCGATGAACACTTCCTCCTCCAGCTCTCGGCGGAGGCCCTCGAGGTATGGATCGGCGCCGGCGACGCCGGCGTCGTCACGCGAAATGTGACCGCCGATCCCCACGCTCCGCTTACTGTGCAGCCGTCCCTCCCCCTGACCCTTACCCCGAGTGTATTGAAATACGCACTGAGCTCCGTCCGGACTGCGATGGCGGAAGATGCAATAGGGAATGAGCTGCTTATAATTCGGATCCTGCTCCATTTCGCCACGCGGCCGATAGTGCGTGTGGGCCGGATCGAGCAACTCGTCCAGGTAGCGGTCGATGTCGGTAGTGAATCCCTGGAAGTACCCCAGACGATGGAATAGCGCGGTCGGCACGACCAGGATTTCTTCGGCTTGGACCTCGGGCACGGGCGATTCCTTTCGATGAGTTATATGGGAAGCTTGATGGAATGCGAACAGTATAAAGGGTGTCGCAGCTAGCGGCGAGTGCCCTGCACCATCCCTCATTCCCGCGCGGAGCGTGGGGACAAGGAAAGCAACGCGGCTCGATTGTCTGTCCCGCCTGCGGTATAACCACCAAATGCACGAACAGTCACTTCGTGAACTCGCCGGCCGCACGGCCGTCGTCACCGGCTCGTCGAGCGGGATCGGCCGCGCGATCGCCTTGGAGCTCGCCGCCGCCGGCGCGGCTGTGCTGGTCCATGCGCGTTCGCGCTTCGACGCGGCCGAAGAAACGGCAGCGGCGGTACGTGAACGCGGGAGTGAATCTACGGTCCGACTATTTGACCTGGCGGATGAACCGGCCCACGACTCGTTGGTCGCCGCCGCTTGGGATTGGCGAGGCGACGTCGATATTTGGATCAACAACGCCGGCGCCGATGTGTTGACGGGTAAAGCCGCTGCCTGGTCGTTCGAGCGGAAGCTGGCTCACCTCTGGCAGGTCGATGTGACCGCGACCCTTCGCCTTTCACGGCTGGCCGGGGCTCGAATGAAGGCCCGCGGCACGGGCACGATGATCAACATGGGCTGGGACCAGGCCGAACACGGCATGGCGGGCGACAGTGGCGAACTTTTCGCGGCGGTCAAGGGCGCCGTCATGGCCTTCACCCAGAGTCTTGCCCGGTCGCTGGCCCCCGAGGTGCGGGTGAACTGCCTGGCGCCGGGCTGGATCAGAACCTCCTGGGGTGAAACGGCAAGCGACGATTGGCAGCGCCGTGCGGCCCACGAAAGCCTCTTGGCCCGTTGGGGCACGCCCGACGACGTTGCCCGCGTGGCACGCTTTCTCTCCTCGCCCGCCGCTGGATTCATTACGGGACAGGTGATTGCCGTCAATGGGGGTTTCGCAGGCGCAGAAGTTAGGCATTAATCCCATGCAGACTATCGACGAAATGATCGACTCGTTCCGCGTTCCGCCTGGCGAGCGCGTGAAGCTCAAAGAGTACGACCCGGAGTGGTCTGGGGACGATCAACTCCCGAAGGCGGATCGCAAACGATTCGCCGAGGAGCTCCTGTCGCAAGATATTTCGACCCTGGCCGAGGCCCAGACCCTTCTTTACGCTTCCAATACCTGGTCGTTGCTTTTGATCTTTCAGGCCATGGACGCCGCCGGAAAGGACGGCACGATCAAGCACGTCATGTCAGGTGTCAACCCGCAGGGCTGCCAGGTTTACAGTTTCAAGCACCCTTCGGCGGAGGAACTGGACCACACGTTTCTCTGGCGATGTATGAAGGCCCTGCCCGAACGCGGCAGGATCGGCATCTTCAACCGCTCCTACTATGAGGAGGTGCTGATTGTCAGGGTCCACCCGGAGCTGCTCGTCGCTCAGCACGTGCCCGGCGCCAAGCCCAACGACAAGCTCTGGAAGCAGCGTTATGACGACATCAACTGCTTTGAGCGGCACCTGACCCGCAATGGCACCAAGGTGCTCAAATTCTTCCTGCACATCTCGAAAGAAGAACAACGGAAGCGCTTTCTTGAACGGGTGAACGACCCCGCGAAGCACTGGAAATTCTCGTCGTCCGATATGCCCGAGCGTGAACGCTGGGACGACTACATGCATGCCTACGAACAGGCCCTGGGTGCAACCAGCACGAAGTGGGCTCCCTGGTACGTCGTGCCGGCCAATCATAAGTGGGTTAGCCGGGCGATGGTGGCGGCGATCGTCACCAGCGCGATTCGGTCGCTCGACCTCAAGTACCCGGAAGTTTCACCTGGTCAAGCGGAACAGATCGCTGAGGCAAGGCAAAGGCTGGATGCCGGCGGATGAGCGTTACTTCTCAATCAAGTAATACATCGCATCTTTACTCAGCTTGACCTCTTCCGCTGAGCCAAGTGTGTCGCGCGGATATCCGTTCTGATCAAGCACCGTGACCTTCAACTGGCCGGCGTCGGCGCGATTGAACATCACAGTGCCTTGCAGTTCCTTGACCAGCCAAGGGTCGTGGCCGATCTCGACGATTTTCGTGGCTCCGTCGCCAGCCGGCTCGGTCTGAAAACCGCTGGTTTTTTCTTCCGACATCACTTGCAGCATGATCTTCTGCGACGTGATCAATGGCGCACCATCAAGGCTCACGGCGACAATGTGCCCCAACGGCATTTTGGATGCGATCGAAAGGTCTGTCAGTTCGACTTTGCCCGCCTCGGAAAGCGCCCCACTGATGCCCTGCGCGGCCGGCGCGTTAATCGTGAGCAAGCCCTTGCCGTAGTCGAGCGTCAGTTCGCCGGTGGTGCTGCGCACGCTTTGCTTGCCGCGATCGATATACGCGGTCAGATCCGTCAACCGCGAATCAGCCCCCGCGGCGGAGAAATTCACGTTCGTCCGCCCTGCGTAATGGACCAGAGGGTCAATCACATTGCCGCGCTTCAACTTGAGGCCCTTGGGCACATCCTTGGCGCGCAGCTCGTCGAACGCGGCGTCCTGCGCCAAGGGAGTGCCCGACAGGTCCATCAGATCGTCGAGCTTGAGGTTCAAATCGACGACGACGTCGCCGGGCTGCACCAAGGCCTGTCGGTAAATCAAGGCGGCGGCCGGGAACTGACCCAACATCGCCGGCGTCATCAGGGTCCAGGGCTGCATGAAATAGCCAGGCTTCACGCTCCAACTCGCGCTATCGAGCGCGAAATGGACGATCGCATCGCTGTCTTGCAAAGCGCCGTAAACGGCGTAATAGAGCGGCGCCTCGGAGCGAAAGCGATTCGGCCGGTTGAACGTGGTTTCGGAGATCATCGAAGGCTTGCCGTCGTAGCTGGGGTCCATCACCGGATGCACAAAGACTTTGGGCTTGTTCGGTTCCTCGGCGTCGAACCTCAGCGCGCTGCGGTCGAAATAGGTGTGTCCGTTCTGCACCGACCACTCGGAGGCTTGCCCCTGGTTGCGGCATCCGAAGTATCCGTGACGATCGATGAAGTCGCCGACGGCGTAGCTGTACTTTTCCAATGGCGTGAGTACTTCTGGGCTGGCCGTGACCCAGTTCGAGGCGGTGATCACTCCCCGGAAGCCCAGGTCGCGGAGAAAACGGTAATGTCCCTGGTAGAATCCGCGCTGGCTTTCGACAAGAAACCGGGCAGCGTCCTGGTCGCGGCGGGTCTTCTCGTTGAACATATTCCAAAGCGGCCGGAAGCCGATCCGCCCGGTCGCCGGAGTGTCGCGATCGGTTACCGGACCCTTCCATTGCGCCAGGGCCTTTTCAAGCGTGCCGTATTTTCGCTTCAGCCAGTCGCCAAACTGCGTCTCGACGATGCGAAGCTGTGCGTCGGGAATGTTGGCGGCGCTGAAGGTCCAGAACAGATACGAATCTTCGTTCACCAGTTCCACGCCCGCCACGGACGGCTCGTCAATTAGCCGCTTGCCGGTCGCCGTACTCTTGGTCGTCAGGAGGGCCTTCCACCAAAGTTGGTATCGCTGCTGGAAGTCGTCATTGAAATAAAGTGCGGCAAACGGGTTGTGGTTGCCGTCGTATCCTTTCAGCCAGGCCGCGTCGGGCTTGGGTTTAAGCCAGATCGGGAAGTAGATCGAAAAGTGGCTGTAGATACCCTCCTCTTTCATGCACTCGACGACGTCAATCGCGTGGCTCACGGCGGCCTGGTCGACTTCGCCATTTTCGTCGAAGTAGCCGCCGTGGATACGCACCAGGTTCACGCCGTATTTGGCCAACCGCCGCGCCAATTGCTTCAGTAGCTCGCGGTCGTTCAGCTCGCGCGGCGGCCCATTGACGGCCCAAAAACGCACGGTCTCTCCCGTTTTACCATGTACGAACTGCGATCCCTTCACGCCGATGAAGCCGCCCTCACCGGCCTGCTTTTCGTTGAGCGAGCGCAGGTCAAAGCCGCTCGTGGCCTTGAATTCGTCTGGCGGAGGGGCAAAAACGAACCATCCCTTATCGCCGGCGGCCCGCCGCTCTGCGTCGGCCGTGACCTGGTCGGGCTTAAGGGTACCCCTGGGTTCAAACGGCTCGTTGGTCAAGACGAAGCAGTCGAGGTAACCGTGATGGTTCTCGCCTCCATGCATCTTGAAACGGAGGATGTTGGCCCCTTTCTTCAGCTCGACCTGGCCCACCTTGACCCAGGCGATGAACCTCAGGTCGGGCTTGTTGTCTTCAGCGATGTTCGTGTTTCCCACCTGGTTTTGGCTCAGGTCGATTTCGGACCACTCGCCCGTGTTGAGCCGGTAGGAGAGCTTGGCCTGCACGGGGTTGGCTCTTACCCAGAAATCAAATTTGCCCGCCACGCGCGCCGTTGCGCGGTATTCCGCCTCACCGACTTTTCCTTTGTCGAAGTTGCTGATCATATCGCCCCCCGACAGTTGGTTTTTCTGGACTTTGTCGAACCACCAGGGATGGCGGTTCATCGACGCTTTGGCTGGCTTCTCTCCTTCGACCCAAATCCATTCGGCATGGGCGGCCGAAGCAGCGAGCCAGGCTGCCGCCAGTGTGGCGAGTGCGCTGGCGGCGTGCAGTGACAACCGACGAAGCGTGGCATGGGGTCGCATGGTGGTTTCTCTCGGGTCAGGTGGCGGCTGATTGATTCCGCGTTTCGTGGACCATTATACTGCCGCGATGACCACCTTCCACCTTCTCGACGCCGCGAATGCCGAGTCTTACCTCCGCGGAACGGGCTGGATCGGCCCCGATGAGCGGGTGAGCGTGCGGGCGCTATCTGGCGGAGTGTCGAACGAGGTGTTGTATGTCACTCGGCCCGATCGGCCGGGCGAGGATTTTGTGCTTAAGCAGGCAAGGGCCCAATTGCGCACGCCCGACCCTTGGTTCTGCGGTGTCGATCGTATCTGGCGCGAAGTGGAAGTCCTGCGGATTTGCGAGCGACTTTTGGCGGTTCCGCGGAAAGACGAAGATGCGCTTGTGGCCCAAACTCCGCGCATCTTACACGAAGACCGCGACAACTTTGCCTTCGCCATGACAGCCGCGCCGGCCGAGCACCGCGTCTGGAAAGCAGAGTTGCTTGAGGGCCAGGCACGTCCGGATATCGCCGCGGCCTGTGGCCGCTTGTTGGGGCAGTTGCACGCCGGCAGTTGGCTCGATGCCGCCGTTGCGACGCGGCTCGACGATCGGCGGGTTTTCGACGAATTGCGGCTCGATCCGTACTACCGCTCGGTGGCGCGAGCGCATTCCGATTACGCTCCGGCATTCGAGAGGCTGATCGACTCCGTCTGGCAGCACCGGAGGTGCCTCGTTCACGCAGACTTCAGCCCTAAAAACCTGCTGGTGTTCCGGCGTGGGCTGCTGATGGTCGATTTCGAAACCGGGCACTTTGGTGATCCGGCCTTCGACCTCGGTTTTTTCCTGAGCCACCTGGTGCTCAAGGCCGCGCGATTCGCGCCTCAGCACGAGGCCTATTTGCAACTGACGAACGTCTTTTGGCGGGAATATCGTGCTGAGTTGTCACGATGCGTGGACGACGGCGCGTGGAGCGACCTTGAACACCGCGCCGTGCAGAACTTCGCCGGTTGCGCCTGGGCGCGGCTCGATGGAATCAGCAAGATCGACTACCTCGCTGACCCGGCCCGTCGTGACGTGATACGGTCGCTTTGCCAGAACTTGCTCGAAGAGACGAATTCCGACTGGCACGCCGCACTGGGCCAATTCAGCAGCCGAGTTTCCTAGCCGCGTCTTTCAAGGTCGTCTCGCTTCGGCGGGGTTTCGATCGGCGCGAGCTTTTGGAAAAGGGGTACGTGCGCGGCGGGTACTACGCCACATTCGATCGCCCCCCAAGCAACCGCCGTTCCCATTCGTCGTGTCGGCCAATTGACCGCCCCTAGAAAGAGCGAATGGCGCAAAGTCAGCGTGCGGAAATCCGCCTTTCAAGCCATCCCACACCTATGATCCAGGATATTGCGACGCACATTCCGAGTAGCGCAAGATCGCGTGGCTGGTCCCATTTGGTGCGCATGAAGCTGGAACCCGAAATTCCCGCTGCGACAGTCGCAGCAAGCCACGACGTTTGTTTGGAGAAGAATGGGCGCGTCGCGCTGTACGCGATTATCGTCAAGAGGCTGGCGAGGAGCACGAACTCCATCGTCGGAATCGTCCGGCCTATTGGATCCGGCCCGAGGCGGCTCGCGAACACGGCAACGCCGCTAAGCCCGGCGACGCCAAACTGCAGCTTGAAGACGTCGACCAAGGTTACGCGAAGACGAAAATCGTTGGTCTGTGGCAACCTAAGCCATTTCCTGTCGCCGGTCACTCGAACTCTTCTCCCCGCGCCTGGCCGCGCAGATTGTCTCGGTCGCGAGTGTCGATGGAATAGACAAGAATGTTCGCGTCAACGCCGTGCATGCAGAACGCGCTACCCGCGAATCGTGCCAACGGCAAAACAACTATACCTAATGATATCGCGCACCAACGGCGATGGTCAACGTAGCGATTCAAGAGCCGTGACGACCGAAGTCAGCCGCTATTCCGAGGTCACACGACGTCTTCCTCCCAGCCCCGACTACCGTGTAAAATGGGGAAAGGAATGGAACCGCTCATTCCGTTCGTCATGTGCTCCGGAGACCAAACATGCCGCAAGACAATTCGATGGCGTTCATAAACGAACGCATGGCTCGGCAAATCAATCAGGAAGCACGACAGAACCCGATGTCGCCATACGCGGGCAAGTTCATAGGCATTGCAAATGGGCAAATCGTCGTGATTGCCGAATCATGGAACGAAGTCGCGGAACGCCTGCGGCAGGTTGAGCCTGATCCGGCGAGATGTTTCTGTCTCGAGGCGAGCGCCGATTACGAGCGGGTGGAGGAAATCTGGGGGACGCCTTGATGCCGGCGGCGCAATGGCGTATTCAGAACGATCGTCCCGTAATCGAGGTGAGGTTGCCGTTACCTGGCGGGGCACAGGATCTTGTTCGACGTCTCGTAGCCGATACGGGCGCCGGCACTCGACAGTCGGTTTTCCAGATGATCCTGGAGGAAAGTGACTGCGCGCATTGCGGTGGAATCTTTATGGGGAACGTGCAGCTTGGCGGCGCTTATCGCGGTTCTTTTCCGGTCTACTTGGTCCGCGTGCATATCGCTCAACTTGATTTCGATGAGCCGGTGCCGGTCGTTGGTGTTTCCGAAGTGCCAAAGGGATTCGATGGGATTGCTGCCTTCAGGTTCCTTAACCGATTCCGTTATGGAAACCTTGGCAAACTGGATTATTTTGGACTTGAACGACCTTAAGGCAGCGAATCCGTCGACGGCCGGCGGCATTGCTTCAGCGAAGCCGTCAGTGGTGTCCCAAGAGTCACGCATTCGCCGGAATTCGAGCCCGAACGAGTTGCCCAATTCCGTCCCCGGACGATAATGTAACGGAGACGATATTGCCTCGCGTTTGGGCGAGCGGCGCCACGTAGCGTGTCGGCTCCCTCCCCCAATCTGCCCACCGACACCAATTCAATGCGAACTCTCCAGCTCGTTTCGCGATTCACCGCCTGTTGCCTCGCATGGTTCTTGGCAACCATCGCGGCCACCGCAACGGCACGCGCGGCGGAACCAGTCAGTTTCCGCCGCGATGTCCAGCCGCTCTTGGCCCAACGTTGCTTTCGCTGCCACGGTCCTGACAAGGCCGAGGGCGGACTTCGCTTGAGCAAGCGCGACGCGGCTTTGGCCGAGCTCGATTCGGGCAACCGAGCTATTACGCCGGGTATGCCAGACGAAAGCGAACTCTTGAAGCGAATCGGCGCGGCCGATCCTGAAGTGCGCATGCCGCCCGAAGGAAAGCCGCTCACCGCGGAACAGGCCGCATTGGTGCGACGCTGGATTGCCGAGGGGGCGCTATGGCAGAAACATTGGGCATTCGAGTTGCCCGCCGCGGCGGGGCCGCCTGCGGTGCGGAACCGCGACTGGGTGCGTAATCCGATCGATGCCTTCATTTTGGCCACACTTGAAAATCGCGGGCTTGCGCCCGCCGCTCCGGCCACCCCGTTGGCGATCGTTCGCCGGCTGTATTACGACCTGACCGGCCTGCCGCCAACGCCCGACGAGGTCGATGCTTTCGTCGCCGACGTTTCGCCCGACGCCTACGAGCGGCTTGTCGACCGTTTGCTCGATTCACCGCGCTACGGCGAGCGCTGGGGTCGCCATTGGCTCGATCTGGTGCGCTTCGCCGAAACCAACAGTTTCGAGCGCGACGGCGTCAAACCGAACGCCTGGAAGTTCCGCGACTACGTGATCCGATCGTTCAACGACGACAAACCGTACCAGCAGTTTATCCGCGAGCAACTTGCCGGCGACGAATTGCCCGAGGTGACAACCGAATCGCTGATCGCCACCGGCTATTACCGGCTTGGCCTGTGGGATGACGAACCGGCCGACCCGCTGCAAGCGCGATTCGACGAGCTCGACGACATCGTCGCGACCACCGCGCAGGTCTTCTTGGCCCTGACGGTGAATTGCGCCCGCTGCCACGACCATAAGCTCGATCCCATCCCGCAGACCGATTACTACAAGCTGCTGGCATTCTTCCACGAGGTCGATCGCTACGGAACCGAAAGCAGCCAGACCGACGTCTCGCCCCCCTTGGTCGCCCAGCGGCACGCGCGGCTGGCGGCCGAGAAGCGCGAAGCCCGGCAACGGATGGATGAGATCGAACGCATTGGGATCGTCAAAATGTCCGCCGAGGACCAGCGCAAAACCGAGGGGCCCGAGCGCTCGGCAGTGCTCAAGGAGAAACTGCAAGCGTGCCTTGGCGCCGACGAGTGGCAGCGCTACGGCGAGCTTCGGCGGCAAATGGACGAACTGGAGAAAACGATCCTGCCGCCGCGCGACAGCGTGCTCTCCGTGGCGAAGTGCCTCTCGACTCCGCCCGAGACATTCGTACTCGTCCGCGGAAATCCCCACCTGCAGGGTGAAAAAGTCGAGCCGGGTTTTCCCGATGTCTTGGGTGGCGGCAAGCCGCGGACCATTGTCGCAGAAGCCACCCACGCGCCCGGCGCCCCCATTCCCGGCGCGCGCAGCTCCGGCCGTCGTCGCGCCCTGGCCGATTGGATTGCCTCCCCCGACAACCCGCTCACGGCGCGCGTGTTGGTCAATCGAATCTGGCAGCACCATTTCGGTCGGGGTCTGGCCCGATCGTCAAGCAATTTCGGCAGCCTGGGGACGCCGCCAACCCATCCAGAACTATTGGATTGGCTGGCTCGTGAATTCGTGGCCGGTGGTTGGCGACTCAAATCGTTGCACAAGCTGATCGTAACCTCGGCGACGTACCGCATGTCGTCAGAGGCCAACGTCGATGCGCTGGCGCGGGACCCCGACAACGATCTGTTCTGGCGGTTTGACATGCGCCGCTTAGGAGCGGAGGAAATCCGCGACTCGATCCTGGCGCTTTCCGGGACCTTGAACGTTGCGATGTTCGGGCCGGGGGTCTTTCCCGAAATCTCGCCGGAGGTGCTGGCCGGCCAGTCGGTGCCGGGCAGCGGCTGGGGCAACTCGTCGGCCACGGAGCAAGCTCGCCGGAGCATTTACATTCACGTCAAGCGTTCGCTGACCGCGCCGGTGCTCTCGGAGTTCGATTTCTGTGAGACTGACGGGAGCTGTGCGGCGCGCTTCACCACTACCCAGCCGGCGCAGGCGTTGAGCTTGTTGAACGGTCGCTTCGCCCACCAGCAAGCGGCCGCCTTGGCTGCGCGAGCGCGCCGCGAAGCGGGCTTCGACGCCGCCTCGCAGGTCCGTCACATACTGCGATTGGCGCTTGGCCGCGAGGCCGACGTTACCAACGTCGAGCGCGGGCTGCGGCTGATGGCCTCGCTCAAAGAAAAACACGGCGCGAGCGACGAGACCGCGCTCGACTACTTTTGTTTGATGGTCCTGAACCTGAACGAGCTCGTGTATTTGGACTGAACTATGACCCATGCCAATCGGCCCCACGACACGTTTTGCCGCCGAACGCGCCGTGAATTCCTGTGGCAAGCCGGCGGCGGATTCGCGTCGTTGGCCCTGACCTCGCTCTTGGACCGCGACGGCTTCCTGGCCGCGCAGGCGGTCGCGGCCGACGGCGCCACGACGTTCGTCAACCCATTGGCGCCCAAATCGCCGCACTTCGCCCCCAAAGCCAAGAACGTGATCTTCCTGTTCATGTACGGTGGGCCAAGTCACGTCGACACCTTCGATTTTAAGCCGAAGCTCTATGAGCTCGACGGCAAAACGGTACCGGTCAAGACCAAGGGGCGCGGCGGCGGCAGGAACGAGGGCCGCGTCGTCGGGCCAAAATGGAAGTTCAACCAGTTCGGCCAATCGGGCCAATGGGTCTCCGATCTGTTTCCCCACTTGGCAACATGCGTTGACGACATCGCCTTTATCAAGTCGATGACCGCCGATTCGCCGATCCACGGTTCGGCCATGCTGCAAATGAACTCGGGGCGCATCTTGTCGGGCAGCCCGGCGTTGGGTTCCTGGATCAACTATGGCCTGGGAAGCGTGAATGAGAACTTGCCCGGCTTCGTGGTGATGCTCGATCCGACGGGCGGTCCAATCAGCGGCGCGAAAAACTGGTCGAGCGGTTTTATGCCCGCCAGTTTTCAAGGCTCGGTCATGCGCTCGAAGGGCCCTCCGATCATCGATCTCAAGGGACCCGAAGCGATGACGCAGCCCCTCGAGCGCGAATTGCTCGACACGCTGCGCGCGGCCAACGACGAGCACTTTGCTTCGCGTGGTGACAACAGCCAGCTCGCCGCGCGAATCGCCAGTTATGAGCTGGCCTTTAAGATGCAGCAGTACGCACCCGATGCGGTCGATCTGGGCCAGGAATCATCCGAGACCCTGGCGCTGTACGGTGCCGAGCAGGACCGGACTCGCGATTTTGGCCGTCGCTGCCTGTTGGCCCGGCGGCTGGTCGAGCGGGGCGTGCGATTCATCCAGCTTTATTCGGGCGGCTCACATAACGATTCGAACTGGGACGCCCACGGCGACCTGGAGGCAAACCACAATTTCCACGCCGGCAATACCGACCGGCCCATCGCCGGCCTCTTGACCGATCTCAAGCAGCGCGGCCTCCTGGACGAAACGCTCGTCGTCTGGGGTGGCGAATTCGGACGCCAACCAACGGCCGAATACGCCAAAGGGACCGGCCGTGACCACAACGCCTACGGCTTCACAATGTGGATGGCCGGCGGCGGCATCAAGGGTGGCCAAAGCGTCGGCGCCACCGACGAGCTGGGTTCGGCCGCCGTCGAGAATCCGTTCCACGTCAAGCATCTGCACGCCACGATCTTGCACCAGCTCGGTCTCGATCCGAACAAGCTCTCCTACTTCTACGGCGGGCTCGACCAGAAACTCGTCGGAGTCGAGCACGTGGAGCCAATCCAGCAGGTCATTTCGTAGAAGATCGGTTTATTAGACGTCGTCGGCACACCGCCCTCCCCTGGAATGGACCCTGATTATCTATGCGTTTCACATCAACTTCCGCCCTCGTGTCACGCGCGTTTTGGTTTTGCATGACGTTTTTCGTGGTTGCTCCGCCCCTGACCGCGGCCGATTGGCCCGGCTTCCGTGGACGAAACGCCACGGGTGTTGCGGAATCGGCCGACAAGCTGCCCGACGATATCGGTCCAAAGTCGAATGTCATCTGGAAGACGGCTTTGCCGCCAGGCCATTCGTCGCCCGCGATCGTCGGCGACCGGATCTACCTGACCGCGGTCCGCGACGAGCGGTTGTTCACCATGGCGCTTGCGCGCGCGACAGGCCATACGCTCTGGGAGGTCGAGGCGCCGCACGCCGGGCTGGAACAAATTCACCGCATCGGCAGTCATGCTCAGCCAAGCCCGGCAGCCGACGGCGAGCGCATCGTCAGCTTCTTTGGCTCCAGCGGACTCTACTGTTACTCGCCCGGTGGCGATTTACTCTGGAAGCGGCCGATGGGGCCTTTCAACAACGACTTCGGCGCCGGCAGCTCGCCGATCATCGTCGACGATTACGTGGTACTCTGCCAGGATCACGATACCGATTCGTTCCTGACCGCGATCGATAAGCGTACAGGCCAGGATGTTTGGCGCACCGATCGCTCGGAGTTTCCTCGGAACTACTGCACGCCGGTTGTTTGGGAGGTGGACGGCCGAAAGCAGATCGTCGTGGCAGCCACCTTGCGGGTCGTGGGGTACGACTTCGAAACGGGAAGCGAGTTGTGGACCGTACGCGGCCTCTCGCGCGCCGTTTGCATGACGCCGGCGATCGGTGGCGACGGACTGCTCTACGCGGCGGGATGGTCGGCGGGCGGCGACACCGGCGAGCGGATTCAAGCCGAGCCGTTCGGCAAGGTCGCGCCGACCGTGGACAAGAACAACGATGGGTTGATCCAGGAAAATGAGCTTGACGACAGCCCGTTCAAGCAGCGTTTCTCGCAGGTCGATCGCGACAAGAGCGGCGCCCTCACGCGGGACGAATACGAATACTACCGCAAGCTGTTCGACGCCGCGAGAAACGTCGTTATTGCCATCCGGCCGGGCGGAAAGGGCGACGTCACCACCTCGCACGTCGCCTGGGAACAGACCAGGTTCGTGCCGTTTTGCGCTTCGCCACTGTTCTACGACGGCAGGTTGTTCACGATCAAGGATGGCGGCATTTTTTCGTCGCTCAACGCCAAGACGGGCAAGCCGACGAAGCAAGCCCGTATCTCAGCCACGGGAGACTACTACAGCTCACCCGTTGCCGGTGACGGCAAGCTCTACCTCATCAACGTCGAAGGAAAGCTGACGGTACTCCGCGCCGCGGCGCGCTGGGAAGAACTCGCGACGGCCGAATTCGGCGAAGAGGCATATGCCACGCCGGCCATCGTCGATGGCCGGATCTACGTGCGGACCGTGGGGCACTTGTATTGCTTCGGTCTTTCCGGCGCGGCAACCGACGCGGCTGCCTCAATCGGCCGTTAGCGCCGCGCAAAAGCAATCGCCGGTGGCGCGGCGCCGTTGCCTCGAGCAGCTATTGGCAAACGGAACCGAGCGCGACGATCCTAGCCTTTGAACAAAAAGTGGAAAATAGCCTGCCAAAGTCGTCCAAGTCGTCCATCTACTAATAGGGGGTCTGTCGCGCACGTCGCAAACCTTTCCCAATGCCTGACTTGCGAACACTACATCCTTCATCGCCATGCCGCATTCGTCGGCCAAGTCGTCCAACAAGTCGTCCAAAAACGACGCGCAAGTCGTCCGATCGGGGTGGTTTCGGCTGCCATGCGCTAGCGATCTGAGCGCATCCGCAGGCTGATCATCCGATGGCGACCCGTCGTGCCGGCGCGCGTGAACTCGATCAGCAGGCCACACGTTTGCAATCGCGATTGAGCTCCTCCAGGAGGTCGCTCGCCGTGCCGCGCCGCGGCCCTGCGGAAACCAGCATGCTGACCGGTACGGCGATGGGACTCGATTCCAGCGCGATCAGATCGAGTCCCTGACGGTACTCCTTGAATTATGGGTTGATGGAACGGAAGGATAGGTTGATGCATCGGCCGCCTGGCTCGCCACGCACCACCTGAGCCTCCGCTATAATATTCGTTTGTATACTATTCGTCAAGTGCCACTGTAGAATGTTCTTTTGAAGTATCTAATGGAGATTCAATCGTGCTCCAGAACCTTGCCCATCCTGCCGCCGTCGCCGTTTGGCCGGGAATGGCCGAAAAAAGGATGGATGTCTTGTTCTGTCTTATTCTGTCATCCTGCCGCCTGGAACGCACGACTGTCTGCAAGGGCAAGACCAGGGTCGAGTTGCAGTACGCCGTCACCAGCCTCTCGCTTCGCCCCGACGACGCAGACTGGTTGCTGAACCGTTGGCGATCCCATTGGAGCCCGGAAAGCCTGCACTGGGTACGCGACTTGACTTTCGGAGAAGACAAGTGCCAGGTAAAACGTGGCCACGCTCCACACAATCTGGCAGCCTTCCGAAACGCCGCCATCAGCCTGCTCCGTCACTGCGTGTGTCGGACCGCAGCGCTCAACTGTCTCAACCTCCCTTTTCTCTCGGGATGAATCCGGGAACGCCGGTCTCAACTACGGCATTGAACCTGACCCGCAAGTTGATTCCATCGCTAATCTCCCGCACTGCTTCTTCAGGAAGGGTGGAGACTTCAAAGTTCTCCTTGATCCGGCTGGGGGTCTTCGAGGTGGTGAGGAGGGCCGTCCCGCGTTGGATGGCCCAGGCGAGCAAAACCTGCGCCGGCGTCTTGTTGACTCGCCTGGCGATCGCGGTAATGGCAGGATCTTCGAGCAAATTTGGCCGGCTGCTATGCCCCAGCGCCGCAAATGCCTGCAACACAACGCCGTTTTTTCTGCAATACTCCAGCAGGTCCCATTGCGGGTGGTACGGATGGGATTCGACGTGAACAACGGCGGGCTTGATCCTCGCCGCGTCAAAGATCTCTTTCACCTGGACCAAGCTGACGTCGGATAATCCGATGGCCCTGCACCGGCCCTCGTCCACCAGGCCCTCCAGCGCCCTCCACGTATCCAGCAACGTCACCCCTTTGTCATAAATCACATTGCCGTTCACATCCCGCGGGTCTTGCTCGTCTCCAGGCTGGAAGGCAAAGGGGGTGTGGATCAGATAGAGATCGACGTAGTCGAGTTGGAGTTTCCTGAGGCTGGCCTCGAAAGAGGGTTTGACGCGTTCAGGACGATGATTTGTGTTCCAGAGCTTCGTGATGACAAAAACGTCTTCCCGCTTGACCTTCCCGCCCTCGAACACCTCCTGCATCGCTTCGCCGACCTCTCTTTCAGTTCGGTAGCGTTCCGCAGTGTCGATTACGCGGAATCCTGCCTCCAGCGCCGCCCTGGTCGCCGTCCTGGTTGCCACGGGATCGGGAATCAGCGTGCCAAAGCCGAGGGCGGGGATCGCACCGGATCCATGGTTGAGGGCGATTTTCGTATACCGAAGGTCGTCGGGATTTTCCATTGCTTCGCTCCGGTCTTCGTAGGTTAGGCAGGTTACTTCGATCAATCTTTCAGGGAACCCTCAGGCCATCGGCGTTCACGCCGGAGGAATTTCTCGTTAGGCAGACGTGTGTTGGGGCGTCGCGGCAGCGGTCAGGGCAGGCTGGTAAATCTGGCCCACGGACACCGCGGCGACACCGAGTTCAGCAGCGACTGCATCGACCGCCTGTTCGGCGACGTTCAGGTCTACCAGACCGTCAGAGGTGAAATAGGGGCCGATGTAATGTTCGTAGTATTGCTGAACTTCATCACGGGTCAGCCGGTCGAGAAAATAGGCGATGTATTCGACCGCCAATTGGGGTTTTTCGGCAATCGTGCGAAGGGCCCGCTTGTTCGCCCGCACCAGCGCCTGGAGCGCCGGGCTGTCGAGCGGGATACGAGCGGGGTCCACGGCGATTCCCACGGTGGGGATCTGGAAGTGGTCGCCGACCCAGGACAGTACCGAAAAACCCTCCTCGGCGGCAACCTGTTCGGGGGATAAGGTGCTGCCCACGTAGGCCGCGTCGATCGAACCCTCGCGAAGGCGCCGCAGATCCATCTGGTAATCCCCGGGGAACCGTGCGATGCATTCCAAGTCGCGATCGGGGTCGAGACCGTGCTTGCGGAGTACGATGCGCGCGAAACAGCCAGGTGCGGTGCGCGATGGGTGGACCGCCAGTCGGCGACCGCGAAGATCGTCCATGGATTTCACGTCGCCGCGCCCGATAAACCAGAACAGCGGACGATGGGTGTTGACGGCCAGCATTTTCCATTGGATGCCATCGGTCAGCCGTGACAACAAAGTCCTCCCCAAACCGATGGCTGCGCCGCCCCGCAGACGCTCGGTCTTCCACCGGATGCCGTCGCGGACGGCAACATGAACACCTTCATCCTCAAAATACCCCTCTTGGTCGGCCACATACGCGACCAGTTCCTCGTGGAGACCACGCCCGAGGTAGGCCAGATCAATCGTGTGCATCGGCGGCATAGCTTTTCTCCTTACTTTGATTCGGGATCTCGAAAAGTGCACTTGCGCCTGTTGCCTTCAGTCCATTGCCAGGCCCCCGTTGACCGGAAGGTAGTGGCCGGTGGTGAAACCCGATTCCTCACTTGCCACGAACGCTATTACCTTGGCGATATCGTCAGGTTGGACCAGCCGCCCCATCGGCGTGGCCGTGGCGAGTTGGCGCAGCTTCTCAGATGTCAATTGCTCGGTCACTCTGGTCCCCTCCACCGTGGCCGGTGCGACGAGGTTGGCAGTGATCCCGTGCGGCGCCAGTTCCAAGGCGACGTAGCATACGAACTGATTCAGGGCTGCCTTGGCGGTGCCCATCGTGATCATTCCCTCACGAGGATGACGCGACGGGTTGGCACTGAGATAAATCAGCCGACCGTATTTGCGCGAAACCATTCCTGGCACAACAGCCTTCGTCATCAGGAACGCGGCGTGCAGTTCGCTGTTTAGCTTGCCGCCAAGCTGCTCCCAGGTCAGCTTCTCGAACGAGGTGATGGCAAACGGCATCAGCGCGTTGTGCACGAGCACATCCGTCCCACCCCACCGCTGTTTGACTTGATCGGTCATGGCGGCGACGTCGTCAGGCACGGTGACGTCGGCTTTGATCGCCACAGCTTCGCCGCCGGCCGCGGCGATCGTCGCCACCACCTCCTCGGCCTGCGGTGTGCTGTCGCGGTGGTTGACGACCACCCGGTACCCCTGTTTACCCAGTAACAATGCAGTTGCCGCGCCGATTCCCCGGCTGGCACCGGTGATTAGTGCCACTCGTCCCATCGTCCTTGCCTCCCCTTTGGCGAAGATTGAAAGAACTCCAGTCGCTGACACCCCGACTCGCCTGTTTCATCAAACCCATCCATCCTTCGGCCCCTCGGCACCGAACCAACGTTCTGTGATCACTTTCTTTCGGGTGTAGAAAGCAACGGCGTCAGCACCCTGCGTATTGAAATATCCGTAAATTGAATTCTTCCAGCCGCCGAAAGGAAAGAACCCCATCGGCGCCGGCACGCCGACATTGATGCCGAGCATCCCGGCCTGGATGCGCTCGCGGAAGATTCGGGCCGCCGCCCCGGATTGCGTGAAAATGGCAGCCGTGTTGCCGTATCGGCTGCGGTTTGTCAACGTGATCGCCGCGTCCAGATCCGGGGCGCGCATCACGCTCACCACCGGGCCAAAGATCTCCTCCCGGCCGACGAACATCTCCGGCGTCACATCGTCGAAGACCGTCGGCCCGATGAAGCAACCCCGCGGCCTGTGGGGTACGGATTGCGAACGGCCGTCGAGGCGCAAACGGGCTCCTTCCGCCAACCCTCGCTCGATCGCAGCCCGAATCCGCTTTTCCTGAGCTGGGTTCACCACGGGACAGAGCGTCGCGGTTTCGTCCAGGCCGTCTCCCAACTTGAGTTCGCCCGCCGAGCGGATGAAGGCATCCACTACGGCGTCCTGTCGCACTCGATCGCCGACCGCCACCAGCACGCTGCCGGCAAGACAGCGCTGTCCCGCAGAACCAAAGCACGATCCAATCAGGTCGGGCAGGATGCGCTCCAGGTCGGAATCCGGCAGGACGAGCAGATGGTTCTTCGCTCCGCCGTGCGCCTGAACACGCTTGCCATGAGCCGCCGCGGTGCTGTAGACCGACTCCGCTACAGCCGACGTGCCGACGAAGGAAACTGCCTGGACATGCGGGTTGGCGATGAGCCGTTCGCTGACATCTTTACTCCCCTGGACCACGCCGACGACGCCCGGCGGCAAGCCGGCATCGGCGAACATCTCCACGAGTCGGGTGCCGGTGAGCGGTGCCTTCTCGGCGGGCTTGAGGAGGAACGTGTTCCCGCAGGCGACGGCGACCGACATCATCCACAGCGGAATCAAGGCCGGGAAATTGAACGGCGGAATGCCGACCACCACACCCATAGGTTCGCGGATGGTGTGGCAGTCGACATCCCGCGAACTGTCGGTCAGAGTCTGTCCCATGAGCTGGGAGGGAATGCCGCAGGCAAAGTCGACGACGTCAAGTCCGCGCCGCAGCGAGCCGCGCGCCTCGCTCAACAGCTTCCCGTTCTCGCGGACGATGCTGAGTGCCAGGTCCGAGAAGTTCTTCTCCAGCAGCTCCCGGAACTTGAACAGGACCTGAGCCCGATCCGGTGCCGGGGTGGCGCGCCAGCCGGGGAAGGCCCGGGCTGCGGCGGCGCAGGCCTCGTCCACCTGCTCTGGCGCGGCCTCGCGCACCGGCGCCAGCACCTCCGCCGTGTCCGCCGGATTGCAGATGTCGAGGTTCGTGTTCCCCCGCCCCTCGACCCAGGTTCCGCCGATCAGGTTCAGCGCGAAAGCCGAACGCGAGGATGTTGCAGGCAACCGACCATGGCCAGCAATGGTGCTCATCATTTCCACCGGTTCAGCGATCGACCACGCTCATATCCTCGTAGCGCGCCCCGCTGGCCGCGCCTTTGGGTGCCGCCTCGTCGATACGTGCCAGGTCCTCGCGCGTCAGGGTGATCCCGAGCGCGGCGACGTTCTCCTCCAAGTTTTTGCGGCGCTTCGTGCCAGGGATTGGAACGATCCCCTGGGCGAGGAGCCATGCCAAGGCCAACTGGGCCGGCGTCACATGCTTCGTGTCGGCGATCTCTTTCACTCGCTCCACGAGCTCAAGGTTTTTCTGGAAGTTCGCTCCCTGGAACCGCGGCCTGTGCCGACGCCAGTCATCCGGCGGCAGGTCCTCGAAGCGCCGCAACTGGCCGGTGAGGAAGCCGCGGCCGAGCGGGCTGTACGCAACGTAGCCGATGCCCAGTTCCCGGACCGTGGGGATGAGCTCGTCCTCCGGGTCGCGGCTCCACAGCGAATACTCGGTCTGCAGGGCGGAGAGCGGGTGCACGGCATGCGCCCGGCGGATGGTCGCAGGCGACGCCTCGCACACACCGAGGTAACGCACTTTCCCCTGCCGTATGAGCTCCGCCATCGCGCCGACGGTCTCTTCGATGGAGACCTTTGGATCGACGCGGTGCAAGTAGTAGAGGTCGATGTGATCGACCCCCAACCGCTGAAGCGAGCCGTCGCAGGCCTCGCGTACGTGCTCCGGCCGGCCATCTAGGCTCCCTCCCCCCTTACCGTCCGTGCCCCCCACGAAGCCGAACTTCGTGGCAACCCTCACTTCGTCACCCCGGCCGCGGATCGCCTTGCCGATAAGCTTTTCGTTCGTGAATGGGCCGTAGGCGTCCGACGTGTCGAGGAGATTTATCCCCAGGTCCAGGGCCCGGTGGATGGTCGCGATGGATTCATTTTCGTCGGCGGGCCCGTAGGCATCACTCATGCCCATGCAGCCGAGTCCCATTGGGGAAACGATCAAACCCTGATTGCCGAGTCGTTTCTGGTCCATCTGATTCCTCCTCGTGGAGTGATTTGGGGCTGCGCCTGGCTGACTGGACACGAATTATCCACCGGCCTTAGAAAAGAGTCCAGTATCTTTCTGCAACTGTTGGACCGCAATGCCGGCCCCAACTACAAGCCGGCAGGTTAGGTCGCAACTGCTATTTCGGCTTGGACATAACCAGGAAGGGTCATTCGTCGTCGGGCCATTACGGGCACCGACTTCCATCGGCTGCCTCGGCCGCGATGGTGGAGGTTCCGTTGTCGGCAGCGCTCTCGGGCACCTTGATCGTCGCTACTTGGCTCAAGTCCCGATTCGCATTCTTCCATTCGCCCGCGCCGCGGGCGGTTGTTTTCTTCCCAAGCACGACCGCCCCGGTCGTCGGGGCGGTCACCAGATCCAAGGAGATCGACCCGATGCTTGCTTTCGCCGAATCCAACTCGGCCTCCAGCCGAATGAGGCTGACGATGGCGGCACCGGCATGGTCGAAGTAACCACTTGCTCCTTGGTCCGCCGCGTCGCACAATAGACGCTAGATTTCCCAGCCATAGTTCCTTGGAAACGGTGCAACATGTACGACGTGACGCGGCGCGATTTTCTTCGCAACTCATCATTGGCGGCGACGGCCGCCCTGGGCGGCGGCTGGACCGGCGGCACGGCAAGGGCCATCGAACCGATCGCCCGCAATGGCATGGCCAAGTTCAAATTCAGCCTCGCGGCCTACAGCTATCGCGACTTGTTCTCCACCAAAAAGGGTGACGACCGGCCTCCGTTGACGCTCTTCGACTTCGTCAATGACTGCGCCAAAATGGGTCTGGAAGGGACCGAGCTGACCTCATACTACTTTCCAGCCGACACCGACGATTCGTTCCTGCGCAAGCTCAAGCAGCATTGCTTTCGCCTGGGGCTGGACGTGTCGGGCACGGCGGTGGGGAACGACTTTTGCCACCCACCCGGACCCGAGCGCGATAAGCAACTGGCCTCGGTGAAGCAATGGATCGACCGCGCCGAGATCCTGGGAGCGCCCATCATTCGCATTTTCTCCGGATCTGTGAAGGAGAAGCAGACCGAGTCTGAAGCGCGGAGCCTGGCGATCGCGGCCATCGAGGAATGTTGCGACTACGCCGGCCAACACGGAGTGTACCTGGCGCTGGAAAACCACGGCGGGCTGACCGCCACGATCGAAGGCCTGCTCGGGCTGGTCCGCGCCGTGCAAAGTCCTTGGTTTGCCGTAAACCTGGACACCGGCAATTTCAACAGCTCAGACCCATATGCCGACCTGGCGCAGCTTGCCCCCTATGCGATGAATGTGCAAGTGAAAGTTTCGATGCATCCGGCCGGCGGCAAGCGTGAACAGGCCGACTTCAAGCGGCTTGCCCGAATCATGTCGGACGCCGCCTACCGCGGCTACATCGTGCTTGAGTTCGAGGAGCCCGAAGAACCGCGAGAGGCCTGCCCACGGTACATCGAGCAGTTGCGGAAAGCGTTCACTTGAGGAAGGTCATTGGTCCTTGGTTCTTGAAATTGTTCTGTACTGTACTGCACGCGGCCCGTCGCTCGCAGTATATTTCCCCGCCGCGCGTTGCGACCGGGGCAAACAACCAATGACTAATGACTGACGAATGCCCGCTCGTCGTCCTCCAGCCCCAACCGCTTCATCTTCTTGTAGAGCGTCGTGCGGTTGATGCCCAGCGAGTCGGCGGTGGCATGGCGGTTCCAGGAGTGGGTTTCGAGCACTTCGAGAATGATCTGCCGCTCCGGGCCTTCCAGGGCCTGCTTGAGTGTGCGACCTTCGACCGGCTCGAACGATATGCCGCGCGCGGCCACCAGCGCCGGCGGCAGATCTTCGACGCGAATCACGTCTCCCTTGCCCAATAGCACGGCGCGCTCGACGACGTTTTGCAATTCGCGAACGTTGCCCGGCCAACGGTGACGCTGCAAGGTCGCCATCGCCTCGTCGGTGAAACCGCGGACCGCCTTCCCTGACTCCTCGCGGATCTGTTCCAGGAAGTGCCTCGCCAAGAGCACGATGTCGCTCAAGCGGTCGCGCAAGCCGGGCAGTTCAATAGAGATCACGTTGATACGGTAGTAAAGGTCCTGGCGGAAGCGTCCCTCTTGGACCAGTTTTTCCAGGTTTTCGTTCGTCGCCAGGATCACGCGCACATCCACGCGATGAGTCTTGTTTCCGCCGACGGGCTCGAATTCGAATTCCTGTAGAACCCGCAGCAGCTTGACTTGCATGCTTGGACTGGCGGTGCCGATCTCGTCGAGGAAGATCGTCCCCTCGTCAGCCAGCATGAACTTGCCGAGCTTGTCGTAGTTGGCGCCGGTGAAGGCCCCCGCCACGTGGCCGAACAGCTCGCTTTCAAGCAGGGTCTCTGGAAGCGCCCCGCAAGCGACTTCGACGAATGGCTTGTCGCGCCGGCCGCTGCGACGGTGAATGGCCCGGGCAATCAGCGATTTGCCTGTCCCGCTTTCGCCCGTCACCAGCACAGTGGCCCGAGTGTCGGCCACACTGTCGATGACGTCGAACACTTTGCGCATCCGGGCGTCGTGGCCGACGATGTTCTCCATGCCGAAGCGAAGATCGAGCTGCGCCTTGAGATGCTTGTTCTCTTCGATCACCTGCCTCTGGTTCAGGGCCCGTTCGATCGACATTTCGAGCTCTTCATCGATCAGCGGCTTGGTCAAGAGATCGAAAGCGCCGGCGCGAATTGCCTCGATGGCGGTCTCCACGGTGCCGTAGCCCGTGAGCAGAATCACTGTGGTTTGCGGGTGGTTGCGGCGGCAATGAGCGAGGATATCGAAACCGTCGCCGTCGCCCAAACGGATATCGGCCAAGACCAGGTCATAGGCCTTCTTGTCGATCGAGTGGATCGCGGCGGCGAAACTGGCGGCCGTGTCGAGCGAGTAGCCTTGTTCCCGCAGCCAATCGGCCATGGCCTCGAGGATGTGTCGATCGTCGTCAACCAGCAGGATCGAGTGGCGTTTCATGGCGTCGTCAGAGAATAGTGGCAATTCCTGTCGAAGGTTCTTTACGTCACGCATTAGGGCGAGTCAACGCGTGCGGCCCCGGAGATCGGCGCCATCAGCACATCCGTCACGAGCGGCCCAATCGTGGCGTCGGGCGTCGGAGAACACACCAGTTCGGGACCCCACTTTCACGTCAAAAGGGTTGTCGCGGTTGAAATGGCTGGCTAAACTTGCGTTCAACGGGCAAAGCGTCTGGCGGCAACCCTGAGGGAGACTTTACCGATGGCAAACATTCGATTGATGATCGTCGACGACCACGAAGTCGTGCGAACCGGCTTGCAAAGTCTGGTCGAAGGGACCGAAATTGAAGTGGTAGCCACGGCCGCCAGCGGCAGTGAAGCGGTGAAGCTGGCGAAGCAAAGCAAGCCGGACGTCGTGCTCTTGGACATCCGCATGGCCGACGGCGACGGGTTGACGACGCTCGAAGAGCTGCGCCAGAAACTGCCCGAATTGCGGGTGGTCATGCTCTCCACTTACGAAAACCCGACCTACGTGGCGCGAGCGAACGCAATGGGTGCGAGCGACTACATCCTCAAAGGGTCGACGCGCGCTCAATTACTGGGCGCCATCAAGGCGGTCGCGGCTGGCGATGCTCCCTCTCAGTACGGTGAAATGAAGCGAGTTGCTGGCGCGATGGCGACACGCGAGAAGGAAAAGGACCAGGAGGTCGCGCTCACTCAGCGCGAAACGCAAGTATTAAGGCACTTGGCCTTGGGCCTGAGCAATAAGGAAATAGGCCGTTCACTGCAGATCAGCATCGAAACGGTCAAAGAGCACGTCCAGCACTTGCTGCGCAAGATCAACGCCACCGACCGCACGCAGGCCGCCGTCTGGGCCGTGCGGAGGGGATTGGTGTGAAGCGCGGTCAAGCCCGCATTCCGCACGTAGAGCGGAATTCAATCCGTCAGAAGCGGGAAACGGAATTCCGTTCTACGCTATTCGGCCACTTTCCCGTACTTTCCACCGTAGAACAAGAGCGGCCTCCCTTCCCGAGCGTCGCCGGCCATGATCTCGCCGATGAAGATATCGTGGTCGCCGCCGGGCAGGATCTCGAGCAGCTTGCAATCGACGTAAGCCAACGCGTCGGCAAGGATCGGAGCCCCGGTGACTGCGGTGGTAAGCGCCAGATCTCCGGTCTCCTTTGGCCCGCGCGCGGCGAACCGTTGCGACAAGGCTTCCTGACCCTCGCTGAGGATGTTCATGGCGAACGCGCGGGCTTCGCTTAGCTGGCCGTGCATCTGGGCTCGCTTATCGACGGCCACGAGCACCAGCGGCGGTTCCAGAGAAAGCGACGCCACCGCGTTGGCTGTCATCCCGAAGATCTCATTTTGGTGACGCGTCGTGATCACCGTCACGCCGGTCGCGAATTGGCCCATGATTCGGCGTTGCAGTTTACTATCGAAAGGCATCGGTGGCGGTAGTCGAGCAGTATATGGCTGAAAGCAGAGCCAGGGGGTGACGGTGCCGATTTTCTGGTAATTACCGACGGGAGTCAACGGCTGTGTTCATCGACAGGCGGTGAGGGCCGTTTCTTGCCTGCGAAGAATTGGTGTTTTCTGCGAGTTTGCTGTTACAATCAGCGCGGGGCGCCATCGATTCATTTATGCGCCAGAGGGGATCTGGGCGGCATGGTAGGTCGCCAGACACTCATTGACGAGTGGCGGATGAAGCTGGCCGAGTGGCACGACCGGCTCGAACTCAGTTCGCGCCGGCCCTGGCTGGCCAGGCTTTACGTCCGGCTCTACACCTATCTGGTCGAGCGCTACGGACAGGACGAGGGCACACCTGTGCCCACCGTACCCGCCGATGAAGAATCGTCGATGCCATTCTTCGCTGCCAAGCCCATCGAAGGCGGCCGGCCACCGCGCAGCGCCGATCATATCCGCGCCGTGCTTGATGCGGTGCATGAAAACATTCCCGCTCGCGCCGAAGCCGGACCTTTGGCCGCTGGACTTCCTCCCGACAGCTTGATCGCCGTCGCGGCGTTCTACGATCCTCGCGAAGTCAGGCGTTTGCGGAGTACGCTCAAGAAAGTGGATATTGAATCGGAAACCCAGCGGTTGCGAAAACAGACGCAAGTGCTGGTTCGTGTGGCCGACATGTACCGTTCGCGGCCGATCGTGGACAGCTTCCTTGCCTTCAAGTCGCGCGATTCGTCGGCCAAACGGGGTCGACTCGGCCGAATTTGGGGAGTCGTCGGCGGTGCGATTGGTTTCTTCATAGGGATCGTCCTTGCCATGGCTTTCAACTGGGTTCCGATTTTCGACCCTCCGAATGACCCTCTATTTATCGCCTTCCTTTTGGTCCTCTTGCCGGCGGCAATCGGCGCGGCACTCGGCTTAATCATCGGCACAATCGCCGATGGCTGACCATCGACCGAATGTTGCCGGCAAACATCAACAATGGTATATATGTAGTTCTCGCGACGACCTTGTGTTCGTACCGAACCCAGTAGAGGAGTTTGACCGTGCTTGAAATCCATCATGGTCAAGGCCGGCGGAATTGTGCCGGCTTTTCACGGCGAACGGCGCTCAAAGCCGGTTTTCTGGGCGTGTCGGGCTTGACCGTGGCCGACCGCCTGCGGCTTGAAGCCCAGGGCGCGGCGGCACGCAACGACACATCGGTGATCCTCATCTGGCTCGATGGCGGGCCAAGCCAACTGGAGACCTACGACCCCAAGCCCGAAGCGCCTGTCGAGTACCGCGGGCCTTACGAGGCGATCGACACGAATGTGCCGGGCATCCGCATTTCGGAGACCTTGCCGAACCACGCCCGCCACGCCGACAAAATGGTCTTCATCCGCTCGCTGCACCACGACACGGGGGACCACTTCGCGGGAGCACACTGGATGCTCACCGGCCGTTTCGGCTCGACGTCGGTCAGTTTGCGACAGAAGTACCCCTCGGTCGGTTCATTCGCGGCAAGGGTGCATGGCGCAAACAAGCCCGGCTTGCCGGCCTATGTGGGTCTGCCATCGGCCCAGAGCGTTTACCTCTTTCCCGGCTACCAGGGCGCGGCTTATCTAGGACCGGCGTATAACCCCTTCGACGTCGACACCGAGCAGAAGTACCTCTCGGCCGTTTCGAATGTCGAAATCAAACAGCCCCGTTGCCTGGAGAGTTTTGCCCAATCGCAACCCGGTCGCATCGAGGGTCGCGTCGACTTGTTGAGCCATTTCGACAAGCTGCGCCGCGATCTCGACCAAACGGGTGGGATGGATGCGCTCGATCGCTACCGGCGACAGGCGATCGAGATGATCGTGGGCGGAAAGGCCCGCGAGGCCTTCGACTTGGGCAAGGAAGACCCCAAGATCGCCGAGCGCTATGGCAAAAGTCCTTGGGGTCGGTATACGTTGATGGCCCGCCGCCTGGTGGAGGCCGGCGTCACGTTTGTAACGGTCGACATGCCCCACTGGGACGATCATTCGAACATCAAGGAGGGGCATGGCTACAAACTGGGGCCGATGGACAAGGCAGTCGGCGCACTGATGGACGACCTCACCGAGCGTGGCCTGCTCGATCGCGTGCTGGTGATGGTCATGGGTGAGTTTGGCCGCACGCCGCGCATCAATCAGGGCCAACCCGGCATTCCGATCCCTGGCCGCGACCACTGGGGTGGGGCGATTTCGGTTATGCTGGCCGGCGGAGGACTGCGCGGCGGGCAGATCGTGGGCGCCACCAACGCCCGTGCCGAGTACCCGGTCGAACGTCCCTTGATGCCCGACGACGTGCTGGCGACAATCTATCACGTGCTGGGAATCGATCCCACGCTGGCCTTCCCCGACCACGCCGGCCGCCCCGTGCCGATTCTTGAAGTCGGCCAGCCAATCGCGGAAATCATCTAACCATTACCGCCGGTCGCCGTAGATCAACGTCATGATCTCGGAGCGGCTCGAGAGGTGCGAGCGGAACACTCCCCGCATGGCCGAGGTTACGGCAACACTGCCCGGCTTGCGGACGCCGCGGATCGTCATGCAAGTGTGGGTCGCTTCGATGACCACCGCGACACCTTTGGCCTGCAGCTCGTCCACCAGCAGGTCCGCGATCGTTTCGGTCATCCGCTCCTGGACCTGCGGCCGGCGGGCAATGACCTCCACCACCCGGGCCAGCTTGCTCAGGCCGATAACCTTGCCATTGGGCAGATAACCAATGTGAGCCTGGCCCATGAACGGCAGCATGTGGTGCTCGCACATGCTGTTGAAACTAATATTCTTGACCAGCACCACCTCGTCATACTTCTCGGTAAACGACTTCTGCAGGTGCTGCCGGGGGTCGTCGTGCAGGCCGCTGAATAGCTCGGCATACATCCGCCCGACGCGGGCCGGAGTCTCCAGCAGCCCCTCCCGATCGGGATCCTCGCCGATGGCGGCCAGAATCTCGCGCACGGCCCGTTGGATGCGCTGCTGGTCGACCCCGGTCGCGGCTGGGTTCGCACCGGCGCCTTCGTCGCCGTTGGCGTCGTGATCTTTGGCTTTGGAACGGGTCGGCATGCGGGGATACTCTCGCGTGGAGCAGTTCTCCGATCTTAGGCCCCTAGAAGGGGACGGTCAAGGAAGCCCCGCGTGGTTGGCCTCGCAGGAGCTCAAGCCGCTGCTTCGCGACACCCACCGGAATTCTTGCGCCTTCGGCTACTAGCCGCCCCGGCAGGGTGGCCTTATAATCTGCCTTTTCCGCCCATCCCTGTGGATGGGCCTTTTTTATTCCCCAGGGTGCCCGCTCGCCATGAGCAGCGCGAAGCCGCCCGACGCCGCGAGCGATCGTGTCGCCGACGAAAAGGTGCTGGTCCTCGATTTCGGCTCGCAGTACGCCCAATTGATTGCCCGCCGGGTGCGCGAACAGCAGGTCTACTGCGAGATCGTGCGGCACAATATCACAGCCGAGCGCGTGCGAGAGCTGGCACCCAAGGGGCTGATCCTTTCCGGCGGCCCTGCCAGCGTCTACGAAGCAGGTGCGCCGAGGTGCGACACCGAGATCTTCCGCTTGGGAATCCCCGTGCTGGGCATCTGCTACGGCATGCAGCTCGCTTGCGATGCGCTGGGGGGCAAGGTTGAAAGCGCGCCGGCACGCGAATACGGCCGGGCAATGGTACACGTCACCAGGCCCGGCGGGCTGTTTGTGGGACTGCCGACCGAGATGGAGGTCTGGATGAGCCACGGCGACCAGGTCTCGCACGTGGCGGGCGATTTCATCGCATTGGCGGCCACCAAGACCTGCCCGATCGCGGCGATCAAGCACGATACGCTGCCGATTTATGGTTTGCAGTTCCACCCCGAGGTCACCCATACGCCGATGGGTGATCAGTTGCTGCGCAATTTTCTCAAGAGCGTCTGCGACTGCGCCGGCCGCTGGCGGCTGGGCGATTTCGCCGAGGAGACGATTGCCCGCGTCCGGCGGCAGGTCGGCGATCGCCGGGTGATCTGCGGGTTGTCCGGCGGCGTCGATTCGTCGGTCGTGGCGGCCTTACTGGCCAAGGCCATCGACAAGCAACTTTCGTGCATCCTGGTTGACAACGGCCTGTTGCGGAAAGCCGAGGAAGAGGCCGTGATCCGCGAATTCACCAACCACTTCCAAACTGATCTGCACGTGGTCAAGGCCGAAGACAGGTTTCTGGAAGCTCTGGCCGGAGTGGTCGATCCGCAAGAAAAACGTCGCCGTATCGGCCGCGCGTTTATCGAGTGCTTCGCCGAGGAAGCAGCCAGGATCGATGGGGCCGAGTTCCTGGCCCAGGGCACACTTTATCCGGATGTGATCGAAAGCGGCGCGGCCGTCGATGGTCCGGCGGCCACCATCAAGCTGCATCACAATGTCGGTGGGCTGCCCGAGGATCTGAGCTTCAAGTTGATCGAGCCGCTGCGTGACCTGTTCAAGGACGAGGTCAGGCGTCTGGGGCTGCAGCTCGGCTTGCCTGAGGAAATCGTGTGGCGGCACCCATTCCCCGGTCCGGGTCTGGCGGTCCGTTGCCTGGGCGAAGTCACGCGTGCGAGGCTCGACCGGCTCCGCGAGGCCGACGCGATCGTGGTTGAAGAGATCCAGCGCGCAGGGCTTTACCGGCAAACGTCGCAATCTTTCGCCGTATTGCTGCCGGTGCAAAGTGTGGGTGTGATGGGCGACGCGCGAACCTACGAAGACGCTATCGCCGTCCGCTCGATCGACAGCGACGACTTCATGACCGCCGACTGGAGCAGGCTGCCTTACGACTTGCTGGCGACGATTTCGACGCGGATCATCAATGAGGTGAAAGGGGTCAACCGTGTGGTTTACGATATCAGCTCGAAGCCACCCGCGACGATCGAGTGGGAGTGACTATAGCCACCCTTCGCGTCGATACCAGTCGCCCGTTTCCCGCAGGCGATCCTCGAGCGGTGCGCCGACGGTGAAACCCAGTTCGGCCCGAATGCGGTCGGCGGCACAAGTCCATGACCCAGCCAACATTTCGCGAATCTTGTCGACATTGAAGATGCTCGGTCGACGACGCAGCCGCGAGAAGATTTCGCTTGCACCGGCGGCGCCGTAGTTCATCAACGGGCCCGAGTGCAAGATGCGGACGTGCTCGCGACCGACGGCGCGACCGATGAGTTGGCCCAATTCGTCGAATGTTGGATGAACATCGTCCGCAACGTAGTAACATCCGCTTGCCGCATTAGCCTCGCCGTTCGTGTTCGGCGCGACCCGTTCGCCGCGCTCGGCCACCATCATCAATGCCGTTACCAGGTCGGTCACGTGAATCAGCGAAAGCCGGCGCGGCTTGCGCCCTGGAACCAGGTAAATTCCGCGACGCGAGACCATCCGGAACACCGTCGCCATGCTCGGATCGTGGGGACCGAACACGACCGGCGGGCGTACGATCGAGAGCGGAACACGTGAGGCCAACGCCATGGCGGCCAACTCGCCGGCGCGCTTGCTGCGGCCATAATTCGAGACCGGTCGCGGCGTGTCAAGTTCGGTGCGCTTCCCGCCTGTCGGCGATGGGCCCGCGGCGGCCAACGACGAAACCGCCACCAACACTGGTGGCGTAATTCGCGCCGCGGCGGCCTCGGCTACGTTACGAGTGCCCTGCTCATTGACCCGCAAAAACTCGGCCTGATTGAATGCCTTGATCAGGCCGGCAAGATGGTAGACGACGTCGGCCGCAGCCACCGCAGAGGTGAGACTGGCCGGCACGGTGACGTCGCCTTGAACCAGTGCTACGCCAAGGGCCGTCAACTCGCGGCACTCGGACGCCGGCCGAACCAATGCCGTTACCTGGTGCCCCTGGGCGACGAGCGCTTGCGCCAAGTGCGTGCCCAAGAACCCGCTGGCCCCGGTGATGAGCGCCTTCACGGTTCGTTCCGCCGTTCGATGAAAGTTCTAAAAGGCAAAAAGCCAGGTAAATATAGTCCACTGCCATCGTCGCCCAATAAAAAAGCCGCTGTCACCTACAACAGCGGCTGGATGAGGCAGGGTCCGTGATTGGCCTTTTGATGCGCGCCGCGGCGTGCGGGCCTGGCCCTCCTCGACCGGATATGCTACCGGTCATTACCGATAGCATCGGCAGCTTGACGCTCGAAACCACGATAATCCAGGACGCCGACACGCGGTTTCTTGTCGTGGCGCGTCCCCTTGGACGCTGCCCTCGACAGAATTTGCCCAGCTTGACGATAACTTGATGAGATGTGCCTTAGGTTTCATCGTGGAGCGGGTTTCCGACGGGTCATTTCTCAATGATCCGGACTCGAGCGCCGCGACCGGCGTACTGCGTTTGCCCAGAGGCGGAAAAGTCCGTAGAATCGGAACGGTCCAATGGACGACGCACCCAGGAACAAACATCAACCGCAATGCGATTCACCAAGATGCAGGGGGCTGGCAATGACTACGTCTATGTCAACTGCTTTACCGAGCCATTTCCTTCCAACCCAGCAGGGCTTGCCCGGTTGATTTCTGACCGGCATTTCGGCGTCGGGGGCGACGGATTGATCTTGATTTGCCCTTCGGAGACTGCCGACGCCCGGATGCGGATGTTCAACGCTGACGGATCGGAATCGGAGATGTGCGGCAACGGCATCCGTTGCGTGGCCAAGTTTGTCTATGACCACGGCATCTCGAACAAAGAGACCCTGGCGATTGAGACCGGGCGTGGCGTTCTTTCGCTCGACCTGGAAGTGGTCGATGGCCTGGTGGAACGGGTCCGCGTGGATATGGGGCCTCCGATCCTCAAGGCCGCGGAGATTCCCACGACGCTCGCCGGCGATCCGGTCGTGTTCGCCCCGTTGGTGGTGGAAGGCCGTACTCTTGAAGTGACCTGCGTCTCGATGGGCAACCCGCACTCCATTACCTACGTCGAGCGGCTGGATGACGACTGTGTCTTGGGTCTGGGCCCAAAAATCGAAATGGACCCACATTTTCCACGCCGAGTCAACGCCGAATTCGTCGAGGTCCTTTCGCCGAGCGAAGTGCGGATGCGGGTTTGGGAACGCGGCTCCGGAGAGACCTTGGCCTGCGGTACTGGGGCCAGCGCCGTCTGCGTGGCGGGCGTGCTCACGGGACGCACCGAACGGAGAATCGTGGCCCATTTGCCCGGTGGCGACTTGGAGCTTGAATGGGCCGGAAACGGTCGTGTCTTTATGACCGGGCCGGCCGTCGAAGTCTTTTCGGGCGACTGGAATACCGGTAAGGAGTAAGGCGGATAGAGCGGAGTCGTTCCCTCTCGATTCGTGGAAGCAAGGTAGCGAAAGACTGATCGCCTTGCGAATCCAAGACTTTTCCCGGCAAGGATGCCAACCATGAAAATTCGCAATCCGACGTTGACGAGAATCGGCGGCTTGATGGCAGCCATGTCGATTCGGGCGTGGATGTCGTCACTCGACTACCGCGTGGCGTACTACGATCCTAAAGTCGACCCGGTCCACCCGGAATTCTCAGGCCAGAAGCTCTTTATTTTCTGGCACGAATACATCTTGTGCCCCATCGCGATGCGGGGACATTGCAACCTGGCGATGTTGGTCAGCCAGCATGGCGACGCAGAAATGCTGACCGTTGCCGCCAACCACCTGGGCTTCGACTGCGTCCGTGGCTCGACGCGACGCGGCGGCGCGGCGGCCTTGCGCGAACTACTCGACAAGAGCCGGCACATGAACCTGACGATCACGCCCGACGGTCCCCGTGGGCCGCGGCGCGTGCTGGCGCAGGGGCCGATCTACCTGGCTTCAAAGCTGGGAATGCCGTTGGTGCTCTTGGGCCTTGGGTACGACCGTCCCTGGCGCGTGAAAAGTTGGGACCGCTTTGCCATCCCCCGGCCATTTTCCAGGGCAAGGGGCGTGATCAGCCCGGCCTTGAACTTGCCTGGGGATCTCGACCGTGAGGGTATCGAACACTATCGGCGGGAGGTCGAACGGTTGCTCAATCGCCTCACGCTCGAAGCTGAGGCCTGGGCCGAATCGGGCACGCGCAAGTTGGGCGAGGAGCCCGCGCGGCGGGAGCATTCCAAAAGCCGTCCCCGCCGGGCGGACGTCAAACATCCGGTTCCTCCGCCGCACCGTGCGGAGCGAGTAGCCAGTAGATAGAATGGCGTAGTCTTTGCGATCCTCGGATTTGCCTGCGGTTGCGCAATGCTGGTTTCCGTATCCGAGAGCCGCCGGCGCGATCAACACATTTACCAACGGGCGCCGACGACCTTTGCGACGTTTTGTGCCCAAAGACGACAGCCGGCGTCGGTAAAGTGGCAGCAATCATGCCAGTATTGTTTTCCGTCCGGTATCAGCGCTCTCTGGTCGACATACAAGAGATCAGGTTGCTGATCATGCACGCGGACAATTCTCTCGTTATGGGCATCGATGCCACGACGAAGCGGGCCCGGCAGTCCCCAAGTTCCGATATTCACCAGATGTAAATCATAATCAAGTTGCTTGGCCGCGAATGCTTCCTCGGAATAATCCCGCGGAATGTAGTACGCGAACGTCATGATCATAAGCCGGTCGCCGCGCTCTGCGGCCATGGACGCCAGGCGTTCGAGGTTTGCTTGAAAAACCGGAGGGGTACGAAGATCGGCGGCGAAAGTCGCATATTCGCCTCGTGGACGATTGGAAATCTTCCAGAGATCCAACTTCATGCACACCAGATATTTCAGCGTGAACGAGAGCGCAAAGCAGGCGATGCCATCCTGCTGCTGAAAAGCATCGTATCGGCGAACGTGATACGAGTGTGAATAATCGTCGCGAAACGATCCCGGCGGCGTGTTGTTCATGAACACGTCGTTGATGCCTTGGTAGTAAACGACCAGGTCGAACCGCCGATCGAATGCCCTTTCGTAGAGGCGGACGTTATCGATCGAAAGCCGGCCGGGACAAGCGAGGTTCCAAACTCGCACGGGGCGCACGACCGATTTCGTGAGCTCCTCTTGCAAATCCTGTGTGATGCCCTTAGGGGCGACCGTCGACGCTCCGAGAATCAACACATCGAAAAACCCATCCTCCCGGCCGGTTGGCGCAGATTCAATTCCGGACAGGTCCCATTCAGGATAGAAAGTTTTCCAGATCTGACTCGTTCCAAAGAACGGGACGCGATGCACCACAGCCCAATACAACCGGGCGACCGGTTCGAGTCCAATTAGCCCGAAAAGCAGCAACGTTCCGATCAGCGTGAAGCGCGAGCGCTTGTGGAGTTGCTTCCAGCGAAGTGCCCCTCGCGAGGTCGACAATGCCGGCAGCGTCGAGACCGCGTTGATCATCATGGATTCTCAAAACAGGGTGTAGATGAAGGGTGCAGCGCCGCCGCTCGACAGTATCATCATGAGGCCGAACATGCCGAGCATGAATAGGATCGGCAGCAGCCACCACTTCTTGTTGTGCCTTGAAAACAGCCAGATTTCTCGAACCACGCTGTATTCGGTTTGATTTTGGCTAGCGTGCTCAAAATCATTGCCGGGTTTGGTGTGCATGTTTGTTCCTTCAAAACTGGCGGAAGTAACGAACCGGATCGGTTGGGCTTTCACGCCGGACCCACATGCTTGATTCGCGCGTTTGAGGCCGCAGTCGCAGCGCATCGCGGCCTTTCAAGCGAAACAGGATGCCAAGCGGCGTGAAGACGCCGTAGTAAATCACTAACATGACGAACCGCGAGACCACCCAGCCAATGGGAAACGTCACGACCATCGCAACGAAATAGACTCGGCGGATCAAAGCGGGCGCGAACAGCCCTGGGACGCCGATGCCGACAGCGGTGATGCCGAGAAGTACTGACAGAGTCGGCCACCCCCGCGACACACCAATCGCCATCGCCCACGCGCCAAAAACGACGAGCCAGCTAGCGGCAAAATGCCGCAGCGTTGTCCTCGACTGGGGCCGGACGACTTCTGTCCATGTCACGTGTGCCTCCTTTAATCGAGTTGAAATTGGGCGAGGTATGATTCGCGGTCCGCAGCTGATGAGCGGGCGTTGAGCCGGTCTTTCTGCAACACGCAGTTCTCGAGCACGAGCGCGTCCATGTCCGTTCCCATAAAACAGCGGTAGGCATCGCGGGGCGTGCAAACGATCGGTTCGCCGCGGACGTTGAAACTGGTGTTCACCAAGACCGGACATCCCGTCAATTCGTGAAAAATGCGCAGCAACCCGTGGAAGCGGGGATTACGCTTGTCATCGACGGTTTGGACACGGGCGCTGTAGTCGACGTGCGTCACCGCGGGAATCGTCGAGCGCACCACGTTGACGCGGTTTCGCAAGTCCGGGTCGCGGCTGATCCTTGCTTGATCCTCCGCCGGAATCTTCGCATGATGCTCCGGGCGAACGTTGGCAACCAGCAGCATGTACGGGCTTTCCTGGCCATGCTCGAGTTCGAACCATTCGTGAGCATACTCGCGGAGAACGGCGGGCGCGAACGGCCGGAAACTCTCACGAAACTTGATCTTCAGGTTCATGGCCGATTGCATCTTGGTGGAGCGCGCATCGCCCAGGATGCTGCGTGCCCCGAGCGCGCGAGGCCCGAACTCCATTCGGCCCTGGAACCAGCCCACGATTTTGCCGTCGATCAGCAGCTCGGCCGTATGGCGCAGGAGGTCTTCTTCGGAATCGAACGAAGCATGCGGTGCCTCGACACCGCGCAAGAAACTCTCGATCTCGTCCGAGTCGAATCGCGGCCCGAGCAGGCTTCCCTTCTGGCCGTCGACTCCAGCAATTTGTCGCGGCTTGTTGAGCAATTGATGCCAGACGAATTGGGCGGCTCCGAGCGCACCGCCCGCGTCACCGGCGGCGGGCTGGATCCACAGATCCTCGAAGGGGCCTTCTCGCAAGAGCCGACCGTTCGCTACGCAATTGAGCGCCACGCCCCCCGCGAGGACCAAACGCTTCATGTTCGTTTCGCGATGCACATGACGGCCGATTCGAAGCAGCGCCTCTTCGGTCACTTGTTGAATGCTCGCCGCCAGGTCCATGTGGCGTTGTTCGAGGTTCGATTCCGGAGCGCGGGGCGGGGCGCCGAATAAATGATCGAACCTGCGATTCGTCATCGTCAGGCCTTGACAATAGTTGAAATAGCGCATGTTCAACCACAAGCTGCCATCCGCCTGCAATTCGACGAGGCGCTTCAGGATCAGGTCCGTGTACAATGGACGGCCATAGGGCGCCAATCCCATCAGCTTGTACTCGCCGCTGTTGACTTTAAATCCGCAGTAGTACGTGAACGCCGAGTAGAGCAAGCCGATCGAATGGGGGAATCGAATCTCGTGGGTCAACTGAATCCGGTTCCCTTCGCCCGTTCCCCAGCTCGAAGTGCCCCATTCGCCGACCCCGTCCAATGTGAGAATCGCGGCTTTCTCAAAGGGAGAAGGGAAAAAAGCACTGGCGGCATGGCTCTCATGATGATCGAGATATACGATTGGCGGCCGCTCCTTGCTGTGGAGCCCTTCCCGAATGCTGGACTTGATATGGAGTTTGTCCTTCAACCAAACAGGAATCGCCCGGCTGAAGCTGGCCAGGCCCGATGGAGCAAAGGCAAGATAGGTTTCCAGAAGCCGTTCGAGTTTCGTCAGAGGTTTGTCGTAGAACGCAATGTAGCTCAGATCGTCGGAGGTGATACGGCCTTCCCGCAAGCAATAAGTGATGGCGGAGACTGGAAATCCCGAATCGTGTTTTTTGCGGGAAAACCTCTCTTCTTGCGCCGCCGCGATCACTTCCCCATCGACAACGAGCGCTGCCGCGCTATCGTGATAAAAAGTGGATAGGCCGAGAATCGCCGTCACGAGAATGCTCCTTCCCAAGTGCGGTGAAGAGTTTCGCCTATTCCGGCGTGGGCCAGAAGCTGCCCGTCATTTTCCCCCCCGTTATCGGCCTTGACGGCCTTGGCGCTTGAATCATTTTCGTCGAAAGGCGACGATTTCATCGGAGTGCGCCGACACGTTTGATTCCCCATTCAGCTACTCCAGCAGAAATGGAGTTCATGATCGTCACGCGCTTGTCGCGTTCACCGGCAACGACTCTGCCCGCCGCAGTCCAGCAGCCCATAGTTGACAAGCGCATTGGGACAGAGCACGTGCCCGCCCCCGGCCTCTCGACCGTTGCCGATGGCGAGCACCAGGAATGCCCCCTCCCACTCAAAGCCCGGACCGTGCAGGCTCACGGGCAGCGACCGGAAGTGACAAATGAGTGACGATCACGATCTGGTGAGTGTGGAATATCGCGGGGCTACAGTAGCAACGCGAAATACGCGAACAGCCCGGCGATCGAACAGGTGATCAACAGCAAGATGGCAATCACCCTGGCGTTCATCGGCTCGCGCGCTGGCCGTTCCACCGGGCGCGAAGGCTCGATGCCGCGGCCGAAATCGTGCCCGCACCATTCGCAGCGCCGCAGATAGCCCGGCTCGAACGGCTCGTCGCAGGTGGGGCAAATCAAGAGCGCCGCCGCCTCATTTTCCAAATCATGGGCCGGCAGGTCCGCGGCTGGAAAACCGTTGCCGGCCGTTTCACAAACCGGGCAAATGGCCATCCGCGGCCGGCCACAATCGGGACACGATTCGCTCCGCGTCGCCGTATCGCCGGCACCCGCCTCGTGCGCTTCGTCCGTGCTCCGGCTCATGGGTTTTCGGGCAGCGGCGACGAGCGTGGCGTCGAATTCCTCGGCAATTCGCCGCGACTCGTCGGCCCGCTCTTCCGCCACCAGCACGCGAGCCGCGGTGACCCAGCCGAAGGGCACCTCGCCCGCGACCGCCTGCAAGGAGTCGTTGACTACCGACGACGGAATGCCCGCCTCGTCGAGGAGGTTCTTCAGCAAATGAGCCTGCGGCACGTTCGCGGCGGAATAGATGACTTGCATGCGGTCGGGCATATCGCGCTCATTCCTTGGCGAACGCCCGATCGTCGCGGTTGCCCGCCGAACTCCTCGGGCATTACGCATGATTGGCGTGCGGTTGGTCTTTAAGCTATATATCTTCGTCGCGGAAATTTCGACTCTCAAACGCTTCAATCCAGGGTGCCTGATGACCGGCCTCATCGTGTGCGGCGCAATCTTATTCGAAGGGATCTCGACAACCGTGGCCCTGGCCGCCGTGGCGGTGCTGGGGTACCTCGTTGGCCTACGCCGACGTCACCAGGCCGAGTTGGAACAGGTTGAAAGCGAACTTAGTCACCAATTGCAACGCGCGCTCGAGAACTCACGCAAATTGGAAAACATCACCGACGGCTTGCTCAAGGCGACTCGCGAGGCCTTGCGGCAATCGGGCCGGCTTCGCGAGGCCGGCCACGCGCGGCTCGCCCCTCATGCGTCCACGACACCGGCTTCGAACGCCCACGCAGGTTCGGTGTTGAAACGAGTATAGATACTCTTGCCCCACGAAAAAGGCCGAGCCGCACGTTCGGTGCGACTCGGCCCTTAGAGATTCTTGGCGACACGCGGCTGTTAGGGGAACAGGTAAGTCAAGCCCGTGCCGACTCCCAATTCCGCCAAGGCACCGCGGGCACTGATTGGAATCGGTCCCACAGTGCGTGGGGCGCAACTGCCTGGACGGTACCAACCCAAGGCGTAGACGCATTCCAATGGCGGCTCGACGCCCATCTTGTAGGGCAGCAAGACCACGCTCACAAAGAAGTGAGCCCCGCTGAAAATCGGTTGGATGACCGGCCCAAAAGTATGGCCGTAACGTTCCATCTGCGGCTGTTCGAAGTAAAGCGGCTTGTGACACAGGGCCGAAGCCTTCCAGGTAAAGTCGGTCGTCGCGAAGTTCCGTGGTTCATATGGGTCGCCCCCCAGCGGGCATTCCTGCGGAAAATTGCCCGGCTCCGGGTCGATCTCGTTGGTGATATCGCCAATCGATTTCAGGTCCTTCACGGTCGGGCAACGGGGCTCAGGAACTGTCGGGCCCATCGCGAATTCGTCGCCCATGGATGAATCGGGGCCGTCGTCGGAGTCAATTTCGGTCGGCTGGACCGGGCGCCGCTTCGGTAGCGCAGGCAGCTCTTCGGTCGAATCATCAACTGGCATGCCATCGGCTTCAGGTTCGTCGTCCGCCGCGATCGGCACCAGCTCACCCGCGTCGTCGTCGACGGCCAGAAGCCGGAGCTTGGGCGAGGGCTGGTTGTCGTGGATGGAGTTTTCGATGGGCTTTCGTTTGATCGGTACCAGGGCGCTGGTAAGCACGATCTTCGGCGGCCCATTCGGCTCTTCGCCAACGACGGCGCGCTCGACCTCGCTCGACGGCGATTCGGCGCCCGGACGGGCCTTGCGCCATTTGAGTTTGTTCGACGGCGAGGCCGCTTTGTCTTGGGGGGCGAGCACTTCCTGACGGTCCTTGCGCGCCTTGGACCATTGCTGCATTTGTCCGTCGGCCCACGCCACAGTTGGCGCGAACAGGGGCACGCCGAAAAGTACGATCAGAGCAAAGCCCGTGCCGCCGCGTATACCGCCGGACTTCGACCCCTCAAGGGGCGTCGCCCAGCGCGTGCTCCGCACTGTAGTTAGGTGCTTCCTGCGTAATAGCGATGTCATGAGGGTGGCTCTCCCGCACGCTGGCCGGTGATACTTGGATGAATCGCGCTTCGCTGCGCAGCTCATCGATATTGCGCGTGCCGCAATATCCCATGCCAGCCCGCAATCCGCCCACGAGCTGGTACACAAACGTACTCAAGGGTCCTCGAAAGGGGACTCTCCCTTCGACACCCTCGGGCACCAATTTGTCGGTTCCGCGTTCGCCGCCGCGCTGGCGGTAGCGTTCGCTCGATCCCTTGACCATGGCTCCCATGGAGCCCATTCCCCTGTAAAGTTTGTAGGTCCGCCCCTGATAGAGAATTTGTTCGCCGGGGCTCTCGAGCATGCCGGCGAACAGGCCGCCGATCATCACGCATGAGGCCCCCGCCGCGATGGCTTTGGTTAAATCTCCCGAGTATCGAATTCCGCCGTCGGCGATGATGGGTGTGGAACTGTCGGCCGCCGCTTTCGCCGCCTGGTGAATGGCCGTAATTTGTGGCACTCCGACCCCTGAGATGACGCGCGTGGTGCAGATCGAGCCCGGCCCGATCCCCACTTTGACAGCGTCAGCGCCCGATTTGATCAAGTCGGCGCATCCTTCCTGGGTCGCCACGTTGCCGGCCACCACCTCAATGTCCCAACGTTTCTTGATTTGCCTGACCGTCTCCATCACATTGGCCGAATGGCCGTGCGCGCTGTCCACGACAAGCACGTCCACTCCTTTGGCGAGCAGACTTTCCGCCCGCTCGTACTCATGCACTCCAACCGCCGCACCCACTCGCAACCTCCCTTGCCTGTCTTTACAGGCATTGGGAAACCGCCGCATCTTATCGATGTCCTTGATCGTGATCAGGCCGGTCAGTTTGTTATTTTCGTCAACCAGTAAAAGTTTCTCGACCTTATTTATCATCAAGATCTTCTCAGCTTCCTCAAGCGTTACATTCCCCGTAGCCGTCACCAGGTGCTCGCGGGTCATGACTTCCGCGATCGGCAGGTCATTCTTTTCCAAGAACCGCAGGTCACGTCGCGTGAGAATTCCGGCGAGTTTTCCACCATTCAACGTGATCGGTAGCCCGGAGACGTTGTGCTGGGCCATGATTTCGCGTGCCCGGCTGACGGTCGCGTCGGGCGAAAGCGTTACAGGGTCAAAGATAATGCCGTTGGCGCTGCGTTTGACCTTGTCGACCTCGTCGGTTTGGGCCTCGATCGACATGTTCTTGTGCATCACCCCCAGGCCGCCCTCCTGGGCCAGGGCAATGGCCATGTTGCTCTCGGTCACGGTGTCCATGGGCGAGCTGAGCATAGGAATGTTAAGACGTATGCGCCGGGTCAACTGGGTCGAGACGTCGCACTCCGCCGGCACGACTTCGCTGTAGCGCGGTTCGAGCAGGACGTCGTCGAAGGTGATCCCGTGGTAGCGAAGCTTGTCGTCCATGGCGGGGGTTCCCGGTTCCGGTGTGAGGAAACCCCATATTATTGCGAAGCGGCAGCGGGTTGGCTAGGAGTGACCAATAACTGAGCCGACCTGACGAACTACCCTATGCGAGTCCGTCCCCGTATACTTCCGTCAGGGACCTGGTAGCTTTTCGTGGCGCTGACTCGAATGCCGAGAACGCAAGAAATCGACAATTCGCCCGTCAACCCTTACCAGTCGCCTGGAGTAATCGCATCGAACGACCGGATGAAACAACGTCATCCGTTGGCGTGGATCGTGCGGCACCTGGTGGGCTGGACCTCCCTTGCGATTGGGGTGACGGGCCTGATACTTCCGATCCTACCCGGCTGGCCGTTCATCGCTTGGGGAATCGTGACGCTGGCTCCCGATATTCCCGTCTTCGCTCGTTTGCTCGGCCTGGTAGAGCGCAAGTTGCCACGGCTACGACCACTCATCGAGCGCGTGCGCGGTGATGCACCTCGAAAGTAGGTCAGGCTTTCCAGCCTGACGGTACCCGGAGTTGCGCAGCCATGCGGAGCAAGCCTGACCTGCACCGGCGTGAGACAGAAAAGCTCGAACTGAAGGACAGTCAGGCTGGAAAGCCTAACCTACACTGGCGTGTGGAAAGCCTGACCTGCACCGACAATCAGAACTCGTCGCCGGCACGCAACCACGGCGTGATGGTTGGCTCGTAGGCACAAATCTCGCCCGGCTGAAAGTAAAGGGCGATTTCGCGCGCGGCTGCCTCGGGACCGTCGGAAGCGTGAATCAGATTCATCTGCCGGCTCGAACTCAAGTCGCCGCGGATCGTGCCGGCGGCGGCTTTCAGTCCGCTGGTCGCGCCGAGCATCTCGCGTACCACACGGATCACCTCCAGACCCTCGATGACCGCAGCCACCACCGGACCACCCGTGATGAAGCTTTCCAAGGCTGGATAAAACGGTTTGTTGACATGTTCGGCGTAGTGCTTCTTGGAAAGCTCGGGCGTGACCCGCATCATTTTCATTGCGACAACGTTCAGACCTTTGTCCTCAAACCGACCCAAGACCCGGCCCACCAACCGTCGTTGGACACAGTCGGGCTTGAACAGAATCAGCGTGCGCTCCATGAACCGGAACCTCCTCATCACAAATGTCAAAGGCAGTGATTCTAGGCGATACGTCGCGGCGGCTCAAGCCGCGGCAAACCCGCCTTGACACGAAGGGAAAAATCGAGAGAATCCCGCACTCCTTCGCCGGATTGAGCGGCGAAGAAGCAAAGACACATCACGGGCCGTAAGGCGACGGTATGGATGCCGCCGCCGTTACCGCCAGGTCATCATCGACGACTCTCCCGCTCACCGGGCATGGAGGCCCGACGCCATGAGGGAACGGACCGCTGGGGTCCCTGGGATCAGCCTGCGTCAAGTGCTGCCGGACGCCGAATTCGTCGGCGACGGCAACATGGTCGCCACAAGCTGTTCCGCGGACTCGCGCACCTGCCGTAAAGGCGACCTGTTTGTGGCCCTTCCGGCCACCAACGGCGACGTAACGGCCCATATGCGCGAAGCGATCTCCCGCGGCGCCACGGCCCTTCTGACCGACCGGCCCGTACCGGGCTGCAAACTTCCCACCTGTTACGTCGCCAATGTGCGCGAGGCATACGGTCATGTCTGCCAGGCTTTGGCCGGATATCCAAGCCAGCGGCTCAAGGTGATTGGAATCACAGGAACGAACGGCAAGACGACGACCAGTTACTTGACGGCAGCAATCTTGTCGACCGCTGGTTTTCAACCGGGGCTCCTGGGTACGTTGGGGTATTGCGACGCGGTCACGACCGCCGAGGCGCGTTGGACGACTCCCCCCGCGCCGGTGCTCGCCGATTGGTTGGCCCGGATGGCGGCCAATGGCTGCTCGCACGCGGTGATGGAGGTTTCGAGCCACGCCTTGGCCCAGGAGCGTGTCGCCGGTGTTGACTTCGACGTGGCCTGCGTCACGAACGTGCGGCGCGACCATCTCGACTACCACGGCACCGAACACAACTATCGCGTGGCAAAGCTCAAGCTCTTCAATCACCTGTTGCCCGAGGGCTTCGCGATTGTCAACGCCGACGACCCGGTGGCCGCCGGTTTCCTGTCCCGCTGTGAAGGTCCGGTGCTGACTATCGGACTCGACACACCCGCCGAAGTGACCGCGGTCCCGCTGGAACAATTCGCCAGCGAGCAGACCTTCCTGCTCCACGCTGGCGACGAAACAGTGCCTGTTTGCACCCCGTTGGCGGGCGAGCACAATATCCGCAATTGTCTGCTGGCCGCGGCCGTGGGCACTGCCTACGGCATCGACTTGCCGACCATCGTTCGAGGGCTGGAATCGGTCGCTTGTGTTCCCGGACGGCTGGAACGGATCGAATGCGGCCAACCATTTCACGTGTTCGTCGATTTCGCGCACACGCCCGATGCACTGACTGGCGCCCTGGCCGCGCTGCGGAACCTGACCGAGGGGCGGCTGATTTGCGTGTTTGGCGCCGGCGGCGATCGCGACAAGACCAAGCGACCGCTGATGGGGCGCGCGGTCGAGGAAGCCGCCGACCTGGCAGTAGTTACCAGCGACAACCCGAGGAGCGAGCCACCCCGGGCGATCATCTCGCAAATCCTTACTGGGTTCCGCCATCCGATCGAGGCGCGCGTAGTACCCGACCGGGCTGAAGCAATTCATTGGGCATTGAACCAGGCTCAGCCCGGCGACACGGTGCTGATCGCCGGGAAGGGACACGAGCGGGTGCAAATCATCGGCCAAGAGTGCATTGATTTCGACGACCGCGAGGTAGCCAAACAGTGGCTTTACGAATCGACGCCGTTTCATCCATCGTACCTGGCAAGTGCCTAATGTCTGGATTGACCCTCAACGATTTGAAAGAGGCGACGGGCGGCCGCTGGCTGCATGTCGAACTTCGCCCCGAGCAGCGCGGCGATGCACGCTTGGGCCGTATCGCCATCGACAGCCGTGAGGTGCGGCCGTGCGATGTGTTTTGGGCGTTGCGGGGCGAGCAGCGTGACGGACTGGATTTCGTCGACGATGCCTTCCTGCGTGGCGCCGCCGGGGCCGTCGTCTCGTCAGATCGGCTCATGCCTCCCTTGGGGCGGTGGGCGCTGGCGGTGGGCGATACGCGACAAGCACTGACGAGCGTCGCCCACTATCAGCGCGAACGTTTCGCCGGCTCGGTGATCGCGGTGACCGGAAGCGTCGGCAAGACGACGACCCGGCAGATGATTCACGCCGTTCTTGCGACGCGGTTCGACGGCGCGGCAAGCCCGCGAAACTACAACAATCACCTCGGCGTGCCGTTGAGCATGCTGGGATGGAGTGGCAATGAAGACTATGCGGTGCTCGAATTGGGCGCCAGCCACAAGGGAGAGATCGCGCGCCTGGCCCAGCTTTGCCGCCCTCGGATTGGCGTGATCACACGGATCGGCGAAGCCCATTTGGGCGAATTCGGCAGCCAACGCGCTGTGGCCGAGGCGAAGGCGGAGCTGCTTGCCGCCTTGGGAAGCGAAGCCTTGGCGGTCCTCAACGGTGACGACCCCGAGCTGCGGAGGATTGGCAAACGGAACGGGTCCGAGGTCGTTTGGGTGGGGCGAGGGGCCGATTGCGACGTAACGGCCACCGACGTTCACAGCTCGCGAGGACGATTGGGCCTCACCATCGACGGCCATCGGCTGAATGTGCCCGTCTGGGGACGGCACCATGTGACGAGCGTCCTGTCGGCGGTGGCGGTAGGCCAGGCATGGGGGCTCACCTGGGACGAAATCGCCGGTGCGCTCGGGACCTTCGATCCTCCGCCGATGCGGTGCCAGGTGCTCACCCTGGGTGGCGCGCGGGTGATCGACGATTCATATAACTCAAGTCCGACCGCGATGCGGGCGGCACTGGAACTGTTACGCGACTTCGACTCGCCGGGGCGGCGAATCGTCGTCTGCGGCGACATGCGCGAACTGGGACCCGGCGCGATTCGCTTGCATCGCGAAATGGGCGACGAAGTGGTCACTCGTTGTGGGGCGGACATGCTGGTAGCCTGCGGCGATCATGCCGACGACGTTGTGGCCGGAGCTCGTGCGGCGGGCATGCCGCGCGGCCAAACGGTGGCCTGCCGCGATCCGCTGGAAGTGCTCCCATTCGTTCAAAGTACGCTAACCGATGGTGACGTGCTTCTGGTCAAGGGATCGCGGGCGATGGCGCTCGAACGCGTGGTACATGAACTGCAAGGAGACGCTCGGCGACGGGCGGCATGACCGACAAAGAATCACGGAAAACTAGCTGAAAGCTCCATCGTCAGCGTTTCGGTTTGCGGGAACCGGGAACGCTACCCTCCCTCCTGGGTAGGAGCAACAAACTTACTGGAACCAGCGGTCTCTGGGTCGATCGCTCCGGTAGGTGCTTCGCGATGGAGCTTTATGACTGAGCACCGGAGCGGCGCTAGCCGCCGCTCCGGTTGCTCAGGGAACACCGCGGCGCTCGGGCGGATGACGCGAATCGTCATCCGCCCGATCCGCCCGACGCCGTCGGTTGGACCTTCCAGCCGGACGGGATCACGCGTTACGCAGTCAGGCTCGAAAGCCAATCCTACTCCCGACTGCTCCGTGCCCAGAACCCTCCAGTGAACCACCTTCGCCGATGCTCGTTTGGCTTTTCCATCATCTGGCCACGTTGGGATTCCCGGCCTGGTGGAGCGATCGGATTGCCGCGATCGATAAGACGAGCCCGCGAGCGCTGTTGGCCTCGGCCACAAGCTTCACCGTGGCGCTGATCATGGGACCAAGTCTAATCGCCTGGTTGCGACGCCATTTTCGCGAACCAATCATCAGCGACTCGCCGACCTTGCGCCAATTGCACCAGGCCAAGCAAGCCACGCCGACGATGGGTGGGCTATTCATCGTGGCCGGTCTGCTGATCGGCATTTTCATCTTCGCCGACCTTACCAACCACTACGTGCAGGTCGCTGCGCTGACGGCCGTGGGTTTGGCCACCGTCGGCGCGGCCGACGACCTGGCCAAGCTGCGCGGCCTGAAAAATGGCCTTACCATCCGCGGAAAGCTGCTGGGCCAGACACTGATCGCCTTGGCGGCCTCATGGCTCGTGTACCGACAACACTCCCTCACGCCCGATGGTTTGCTCTGGAACCTACCCGGGCTCGGCGAGTTTTCGTTGGGTGTTTGGTTCGTGCCGTTGGCTGTGATCGTGATCGTGGGCAGTTCGAACGCCGTGAACCTCACCGACGGGCTCGATGGCCTGGCCGGCGGCTGCTTGATTCTGGCTACTGGCGCGATGGCCGTGTTGGTTTTCGCCGGCGGTCATGCCGGGCTGGCCGAGTATCTGCACGTTGCCCGCATTCCGCATGCCGGCGAAATGCTGATCGTGGCCGGTGGAATGACGGGCGGCGTGCTCGGGTTTCTCTGGTTCAATTGCCATCCGGCACAGGTCTTCATGGGGGACACCGGCTCGCTCCCATTAGGGGGGCTGTTAGGTTTGCTGGCAGTAATCGCGCGGCAGGAATTGCTGTTGGCGATCGTGGGAGGAGTGTTCGTCGCTGAAGCGGCGTCCGTATTGTTGCAGGTTGGCTGGTACCGCTCGACCGGTAGGCGCCTGCTTCGTTGCGCGCCTTTGCACCACCATTTTGAGTTCGAAGGCTGGCCCGAGACGCAGATCGTCGTTCGATTCTGGATCGCCTCGGCTTTATGTGCGCTCGTCGGGCTTGCGTCAGTAAGGTTCATGGCAGTGGCCCAAGGATGAGGGATGGCAAATAACAAACTTCACATCGTGTTCGCCGGCGGCGGGACGCTGGGGCATCTCTTTCCGGGCCTGGCCGTGGCAGAGCAATTGGCCGTGGCCGAACCGAGCGCGCGAATCACGTTTGCTGGGGGCGGCCGTGAATGCGAGCGGAGACTGGTGAGAGCTCATGGGTTCGACTACCTCCTCGTCGCGTGCCGCGCCTGGCCACGACAGCCTTGGGCTGCGGGACGCTTTATCGCCGGTAACGCCGCCGGATTCCTTTCGGCGCGGCGTTTTCTGCGCCGCCAGGGCGTTGCCGCCGTCGTCGGGCTAGGGGGCTTCGTCAGTGCGCCGGTTGCGAAAGCCGCCGAAAGCCGAAAGCTACCGCTCGTACTCTTGGAACAAAATGCCTTTCCGGGGCGAGTCAATCGCTGGCTCGCGCCGCGGGCAACCTTGGTCTGCGCGGCCTTCGATTCCGTCCGTTCATGGCTACCGCGTCGAGTCAAGTTGCTCGTCACCGGTACGCCGGTTCGCTCCAGTTTCGAGCGATCCATGGAAGTTGAATCAGCGCGTGATCGGCTGCTGGTTGTGCTTGGAGGCAGCCGAGGCGCGGAGAGCCTGAACCACGCGGTGCCGCATTTTGCTGATCGGATCGTCAAGGCGGGCTGGCGCATCGTACACCAGTCGGGCGAGGCGGACGCGGCAGGCACGAGGGAACGCTATCGGTCTTGCGGCGCCTACGTGGAAGTTGTTGCTTTTATCGAGGATATGCCCAGCCTGCTGGCGCGCGCGGGACTTGTCGTCTGCCGTGCCGGCGGGACCACGTTGGCCGAATTGGCGCTGACGGGGACGCCTGCGCTAGCGTGTCCGTATCCGCACGCGGCCGATGATCATCAGCGGCGAAACGCGCTCGAATTCGCCGCCGCCGGCGCGTGCATTCTTGTAGACCAGCGTGAAACGAACGAATCGCGCTTCGGCGACGTCGTTTCGGCATTGATCGCCGACGCCGAACAGCGCAAGCGGATGTCGCGCGCGATGCGCTCGCTCGCGCGTCCGGAAGCCGCCGGGAGAATCGCCGAGTTGGTCCTGCAGGCCTCTGTGGGCAACGCCGTTCGAGGCGCCGGGGCGTGAACGATTACGGGAACAGGAGGCTTACCCCTTCGCTGCGCCACAACATGGCACGACGCGGGGAACACGGACGGTGGACTTATACGGCACCTGCTTGCAAACGGTGTAAGGCACGCGCCGCACCACCTCTTTTACCACGGTATGGCAGGTCGTCACCGGAATCTGACGGACGACTTCTCGCGTTTCCATATGGCAAACCGGCACGCGCACGCGGCGAGTGACCTGTGTTGGTTCATAGTGGCAAGTCTGGACCGGCACGAGTTTGCGGACCGTTTCTGCGACGTAGTTCACCACAGGCACCTTGCGCGTGACGAGTTTCGGCGCCCACACCGGGCACCCACCACAGCAGACCGGCGCCAGCCAACATCCACAATCGACGACAACCGTACATTCGCTGGTTACCGGCCGATAGACCAGCCGGCAAATCTCTTGCTGGATCGTTTCGACAACCGGTTTCATCAAAGTGCAGGTCTGTTCCTTTTCGACCCACTCGAAGACGGGAGCACACACTGTGTGTCGCTCCTGGTGCACTGTGGTTTTATAAACCGGCCGGACGATCTGGCAGCGGACCTCGCGGAACACCGTTTCGTGAACCGTCCGGTAGCAAACGACTTCGACTTCGTCGTAGACTACTTCGCAAGCCGGTGCGGCGGGTCCACACGGGGCCGCTCTGCGGCCGTATCCTGCTTGAGCGCCGTCCATACCTACCGACGACAAGACGATCGTCGCTAATCCAAGAATCCACGGTTGCTTGCTCATGATGAAACTCCATCGTTGCGGAAAATGGTAAGCCTCGGTCGAGTTGATCGACAGGCCCCATCATGCTTGGGGAAATGGTGAAATTCAATAGTCCCGGTGAGGACTCGCTCGAATCAATGCCATTGCTCGGCAGCGCGATTGCGGCGGTCGTACGGTGGCTGGTGTAGAGTCTGGGCGATACCCCGGTTCTTAGTCGTCCGGGGCATCGCAAACGCTCAGCCACCTGCCTCCACTTTCTCGTGACAAAATGACGCCTGCAATGCCGCTGGCTGGTAGAACCGGCGCGGCGGCGACTTTCAGCGCGGCTCCGGGTTGGCGTCGAGGATTTCGCTGAGGAACAGTTCGCCCAGAAGCTCAAGCGATACCGGTTCGTCGAACTCGCAGCCGACGAGCCAACAGCCTTCGCTTTGGTTACGCTGCCATCGTATGGTGCCAGTACGCGAAAAATCGAGTCCGGATTCGGCGTGGCGTATGCGCACCACTACGCGTTCGCCGTCATCAACACGCTCGCCGGTGAGCAGGCCCGCCCCATGCCGAGAAAAGTCGGCCAGCACGGCGGCCAGGCGGCCAGCGGGCCGTTCGAACCACGCTTCGACGGCTTGCCCCTCGACGGTCGGGTGTCGTGGCTTGCGACCTACGAAAGCCCACTGCTGATCCGGCATCGTTCGTACCCAAATGGCCTTGATAACTAAACGACCCACAAGCCGCCGGCCGTCATAGTCAAGTGTAGCTTGCGCGCGGCGCACAATTGCCGCCATGCCGGGAGGTACGAACGCGCGGGTCGTGCGGAAAATCCCACATAGCCCCGGATACTACTTGGCCCACACACTACATAGCACAGCCGCCTGGGCCGCAGCCGGGCTTGCCGCAGCCCCCCCAGGGACGCTCAGCCATGGGAAGGCCGGATCCCGACGATGCGTTCACTGGGGCCGCGGGCACACTGAACTGCTTGGTCAGGCGATCGCCGCCGCATTGTGGGCAGGCAGGTTTTTCTCCGGAGCGCACGAGCAACTCGAACCCGCTGGCGCAGACATCGCACTGGTATTCGTAAAGGGGCATGGCATTTTCTCCTGTAATAAGTTTAATGGTGGGACCTGCCTTTGCCAACACGGAAACGACCGCTAACGAACCTTGTCGCTCATCCCCACCCTCACCTGCCGCCAGGCGCGAGAAATCGATCGCCGCGCCGTCGAAGAATACGGGCTCTCCAGCCTGGTATTGATGGAAAACGCCGGGCGCGGCCTGGCCGACACCTTGTGCGGACTTGGCAACGGCGGGATGGTCGTGATTTGTTGCGGCAAGGGAAACAACGCGGGCGATGGTTTCGTTCTCGCGCGGCACCTCGACCTGCGCGGCGTTCCGACAAAAACACTCGTCTGGGCCGAACCCGGCGAATTGCGCGGTGATGCGGCGACGAACTTCGCGGTCCTAAAGCGCTGCGGCGTGCCCGTCGAAACCTTCGGCCAATGTCACGACGCGGCGCGGATCGAGGCGCAACTCTCCGGCGCCGCGTGGATCGTCGATGCCTTGCTGGGGACCGGCGCGTCGGGCGAGCCGCGTCCTCCACTCGATGCCGTAATCGACCGGTTGAACGCCGTTTCAGTTCCCATCCTGGCGGTCGACTTGCCGAGCGGACTGAACGCCGACACCGGCGAGGTAGCACGCCACACGATCCGCGCCACTCATACCTGCACGTTTGTCGCCGCCAAGCCGGGGCTCCTGGCGCCGGCCGCCAGGCCATACGTCGGCGAACTTCACGTGCTCGACATCGGAGCACCTCGAAAACTGGTCGCAGAGGTCTTGGCGGAACGATGAGGGATTAAGGGATGAAGGATGAAAGCGCGGCACGCCGCCAGGCGGCGGCCGCTTGAACCGGCAACCGCTTTTACATTCTGCATTCTGCGGGAAGGCACGCCGGCAAAAACAAATGACACGCGTGTGCTACGACGTCACCTCGGCCGCCAAGATCGCGTCGAAGCGCTCGCGGTTTCGCCGCAGGTACGAGCGGCATTCGGTTTCCAGCTCGCAGCCGTCAGCGTAACCCAGCGCGTGGGCTAACTTGGCCAATTCGATCGGATCGCTGGGCAAGACACGGCTGACGCAGTTCATCAACCGAAGACGCGCTTCGATCGACCGCAGAAAAAGGTAACTTTCGGTCATAAATTCGAAGTCGGCCCTGTTCACGTGACCCGCTTTATCGAGCGCCGCCAGCGCGGCCAAGGTGTTCGGCAAGCGGAGCTGGGGAGCCTCACGGCCGTATTTGAGCTGCCAGAGCTGTACCAGGAACTCGATATCGACGATCCCGCCTGGTCCCCGCTTGATGTTGTTCGGTGGCGCGTTTTCCTCCATGCGCCACCGCATCTCGCGAATCGACTCCGCGAGCGAGGAGTGCCAAGCGTGGTCGTAACAAGCTTTGGCGACCAACAGCTCGGTATCATGGGCCACCGACGGCGAAGCGATCGCCACGCGAGCCTTGGTCAAGGCTTGCCGCTCCCAAAGCTGACCCTGACCCTCGGCGAAGTAGCGGGCAAATTCGCCGAAGGTGGTCGCCAGCGCTCCGGAACGCCCGGTGGGCCGCAAGCGCAGGTCGACCTCGTAGAGCTTGCCGTAAGGCCCCAACCGTGTGGCGATCCTGACGATCCGTTGCCCCAGCTCGCTGAAAAAGTGCTGGTTGTTGGTCGTCTCGCCTCGTTTCGAGCGGCGGGTGTGGACTGTCGGCCCGTCGGATTCGTAGAGGAAGACCAGGTCGACGTCGCTCTGGTAATTCAGCTCCCGGCCCCCTAGTTTGCCCAGGGCCAACACGACCCCCTCGCAGCGTTCGCCGGCCCGCGGACCTTCGGCGATGGTCGGCTCTCCCCATTTGGCCGCCAGCTTCTCGTACTCGCCGCGCGTGATCTCTTCGAGGCAGGTTTCGGCGATGTCCGAAAGCGCGGCTGTCGTGGCCTGGCTATCTTCCTTCCCCAGAATATCTCGCACGCCGACGCGCAGTTGCATCGTGTTCTTGAAACTGTGCAAGATCGGATCGAGGTCTTCGGCGGCCCGCGTCAGCTCGACCAGTGTCGACTTCAGGTCGTCACGCGTCGGAAGCTTGTTCAACACCAGGCTGTCCATCAACTCGTCGATCATGCCGGGGTTGCCGATCAGAATACCCGACAGGTAGGGACTCGACGAGCAGAGCTCGACGTAGAGGTTCATCGATGGCGGGTTGAAACTGAACAGTTCCCAGAGCACTCCCTTGCCACCCAACGAATCGCTGACCTGGGCGAGGTTCACCAGGGTCGAATCCGGGTCGGGCGTGGCGGCGATGGCTTTCAGCAGGCGCGGAGCGATCGCCGCGAGAAAGTGCCGGCAGCGTCGGGTGAGCAGGAAACGTAGTCGCTCGGTGGCCAGCGAAACGAGGTTCTGATAGGCCTGGGGCACGTCGCGAAACGGGTAGCGACAAAGTACTTCGACGATCCGTTCACGTGGCGGATCGGGATCGAGCACCAGGTCGACCTCAGGCTCGGTCTGCGCATCGTCGCCGAAGGCGTCGTGCAGAAGATGATCGAGGATCTTGCGATTCAGGGCCGTTTTTTGGCGGAAGTCCGTCTCGAAAGCCGCCAACGCCGGCCCCCGCGGCCCTTCAGAGTACCCCATTCGGATCGCCAGTTTGCGCATCTCACTGGGCCCGGACGGCAAGAGGTGAGTCTGCAAATCGAACATGATCTGCAAGCGGTGCTCGATCTTGCGCAAAAAGCCGTAGTTCTCCTCCAACAGCGTCCGCTCCTGATGCGTGAGGCAGCCGACGGCGTCAAGCCGGTCGATTGCTTCAAGCGTGTTACCGGTCCGCACCGCGGGGAGATCGCCGCCGTTGAGCAATTGCAAGAACTGGATGGCGAATTCGACGTCACGGATGCCGCCACGCCCGGTCTTGACGTTGCGGGTATCGTCGCCGACCTGGATCGTGCGATGTTCGATCCGCCGTTTGAGAGCCTTGATCCCGGTGATGTCGGCCAGCGACAGGTAGCGGCGATAGATCCACGGCTCGAGGTGAGCCAGGAACTCACGTCCCAGGTCCAAGTCGCCCGCGACTGGCCGAGCTTTGACGTAAGCCTGACGTTCCCAGGTGCGGCCCAGCACATCGTAGTACGACATGGCCGATTCGAGGCTGGAGACCATCGGCCCGCGTTCCCCTTCAGGCCGCAGCCGCAGGTCAACGCGGTAAGCCTGGCCCATTTCCGTCGTTTCGGTCAAGAGCTTCACTACGTCGCGGGCGAGCCGGTCGAAGAACTCGCCGTTCGAGATCGGTCGTGGGCCGTCGCTCTTACCGTCGGCGTCGTAGAGAAAAATCAAATCGATATCGCTCGAATAGTTCAACTCGACTCCGCCCAACTTGCCCATTCCCAGGGCAACGAACCGCGCCGGCCGGGCATCGGGACGCCGAGGCACGCCTCGCTTCTCCTGGAGTTGACGGCGAGCGAAACGGACGGCGCCCTCGACGATAGCGTCGGCCAGGTACGAGATTTGCGATGTGACGATCTCAAGTCGCTGGCCGCGGATGATGTCGCCGTAGGAAATCCGCAGCGTCTCGCGGCGTTTGAACCGCCGCAGCGCCGCCATCACGCCCGCCGTGTCCGACAGTGCGTCGACTTCGCTTGCCAGTTCGTCGACCAACACCTCGCGGCCCACCGGCTGCCCCTCGGTCACGCGCAACAGGTCGTAGCTTTCCGGGTCGGTAATCAATAGATCGCTGAAGTGCTGGCTGGTCGAAAAGATTTGCAGCAGGAACGGCAGCGCCTCGCGGTCGCGTTCGAAAAGCGAACCCAGCGACAAGGGGTTGCGCGCGGCCGCCACGAAGCGGTCGAGGTTGTTGAGCGCCATGTCGGGGTCGCTCGTACGCGGCAAGTGCTCGGCCAGGATGTCGCAGATCACGGCCAGCAAATCGAGCGTCACACCCGCCGTTGCCAGCCGCAGCAAGTTCTCGTGCCCGTGCCGAGGGTCGGCCAGACCCCATGCCCGCAACCAGGGCTCGGACTCGGCCGAACTGTCGAGGTACTGATGGAGCTGGGCAATCTGCATGGAGCGGCGGAGGCAGGATTTTCGCGCATGGGCCTTCCTGCAAGTCTAGTCCTGAAACGCTCCACGGCAATAGGCTCACCGCAGCTTGCGCTCCGTGTCGCTCCAGCCCACGATCGGAACGTCGGAGCCGGTCACGTAAATCTCGACGCGCCGGTTCCGCTGGCGGTCGGAGGCGGTGGTATTCGGCGAAACAGGCTGATGACGTCCGAAACTGGCAATGCCAATCTGATTCTCGCGCACTCCGGCGTGCTCGAGGTACTCGGCCACGGCCAACGCACGCGCGGCGCTCAAGTGCCAATTGTCGGGGTATTGCCGACGGGTCTCGCTCTTGACGATCCGCCTGTCGTCCGCGTGGCCGATGACCATCACCCGCAGACCGTGCGCCTCGGGCGACTTCAAGAGCGCCGCGAATTCGTCGAGCACGATGTGGGCCTCGGGGCGGAGTTTCGCCTCGGCACTATCGAACAGTACATCGATGTCGAGCTTGCTGGCGCCCGTGCGCGGATCGTAGTCCATCGCCGGGTGCCGCTTGGAAAGTTGCGTTAGATGCTGACTCAGCCCGTGAGGCACGTGCGCGCCGCGCTGCTTGGTCGATATCACCCGACCGTGACTGCCCGCCGAGTGCCCGGGGGACGCGTGGCCGTCGACCAATTCGGCCAGTTCTTCCTCGGCCTGTTCTTTCTGGGCCTCGACACGGCGGGCGTGCGCCTTGAGGTTCTCGTTCTCGGCGATCAAGCCGTCCTTCTGCTCAACCAAAGCGCGGTTCAACGATTCGGCGGCATCCAGCCGGCTTTTGGGCACGAACTGGCACCCCAAAGCGCTCAACCAAAACGGCGCCACGACGGCAGCCAACGAAAGACAGCGGGCGTTCATGATTCGACTCCTTTCGAACCGGCACCGCGCGGCCCGGCATGCGGGCCGCGAACGATCATCCAAACATCTTCATCAGCGCATCCATCAACAAGCTACTGGGCTTGTAGGGCGTGTCCCAGGCCCACATATTCCGCATCAGGTCGAACATCATGGTGCCGGTCATGGCCAGAAACAGCACGCAGGCCGCCAAGCTGATCACGTTCATGATTGAATACTGCGCCTGACGCGCGGGGGCCATTGCCGGTTGCATTCCCAGGCTCATTACCGGGGCTGTCGCCCCCATTTGGGCCGCGCCAAGCGGATCGACCACGCCGGAGGAATCATCCGCTTCAAGCAACAGGCCGCCGGCCGCCGGCCCGCCAAGGACGGTCGGGCTGGCGTCGTCGAAGTCGGCCTCGGAGTCGAGCGCGATCACCTGCGAACCGCTGTCTTGAGAGTCGTCGTCGACCGATTCCTCGAGCGGCGTGAGCAGGAAGTCGTCCTCTCCCTTGAGCTCCATGACTGCATCGGAATCAAAATCGGAACTGTCGCCCAGGGTCCCGCTCGAATCGCTGGAAAGATCGAACGACGAGTCGTCGTCGGCCGCGCTTAGCTCTAGCGGCTCTTCCAGCGAAATACCGCTGTCGCTCGGATCGACCAGCGAAATGCCGCTGTCACCCGGGCTGACAGTGATATCGCTGCCCTTGCCGGAACCGTGCGCATCGGTCGGACCGAGCTCCAGCACCGAACCGCTGGATGAATCGGCGCCGAGGGTCAAATCGCTCCCCGAGCCTAGCTTCTTACGCGAACCGGAATCCGAGCCCAGAGTGACGTCGCTGCCCGCGCCTCTCTTTTTACCTGAGCCGGACGGGGAGTCGAGCGAAAGCACGCTGCCTCCGCTCAAGTCGAGCGGCAATTCGCCGCTTAAATCGACTGGCAAAGCGTCGCTGTCCAGAATGGCTTCTTTCTTGCCCCCGGTGGCCAGCTTGATATCGCTGTCGAGCGCCGATTGCCCTTGTCCGGGCTTACCAATGACAGTGCTGGAACCGCCCGGCGATGCCTTTTCGGCGCCGGCGAGCTTGATATCGCTATCCTCAGGCAACTGCGCCCCAGGCTTGCCGATGACGGTGCTGGAGCCGCCCGACGCCGGGCCGCCCAACTCGATATCGCTCAAGAGCACCATGTCGTCGCCGTCGTCGGTCGATTCCGTCAAGTCGATCGGCAGGGACGAGGCGGAGCTTTCGGAAGCGGCCTTTTCGCCACCGCGGGCTGAACGCTCCTCGCGCAGCTTTTCGATGTCTTCCGGCTTGAACTTCCAGCTTGCACCGTCGCGGTAACCGTAGATTTCCTGGCGCTGCCGCAACTCGTTGAGAGCGTCGGGCGTGATGCCGAGTTGCTCAGCGGCATCCTCCAAGGGGACTAATTTGCGGGCCATGCGGATCTCCGGTTCGTCGCCCTCGCATTTGCCTGGCGACAAGGTTTCCGTCCGCCGGCCCAGGGGGCGCTCACTTGGCGAACGATTATCGTGGCTCAACGAGCGAACGAACCTCCCGCGATTGGGGGCTCACGCCGTTGAAATCAACCATCTGCAAGTCCCAGAGGATCTTCCGCACCGACTTCAGCGCCAGCTTGCCTTCCTGGTCGACCCAATACACGCTCATGACGCGCTGTTGCGGGTCGATGATCGTGATCTGTTGACCGTTTTCGCCGACCGTGGCCGTAAAGGCAATCAAACCCGCGTTGGCACCCTCGTGCCCCGCGTTAGCACCTCTGTCATGCGGGGCGGGCCGCTGGGCCCAGGCTTCGCGCGAACTGGCGAAACCACCCAACACCGCCACCACCAGACACGCAGCTATCGAAGCTCCAATCACCGCAGCCTTCATCATTCACCCAAAGCTGTTGCGGTTACGGGAATTGGAACTCTTAATCCATTTTAAGAGCCGCCGTTTCCCAATGCAAGAAAAAACACCGTGCGCGCGTACCCATTAGCACGGCGGACCAAGGCCGCCGCCTGCAAAGTGACCACTGGCTGAAACGCGAGAAAGGTTGAAGGGCGGCGAGTTTAGCGATCGCGCGCAGGCCACGCAAGATCAGCTTCGGCCGCTGGAAAGGCGTGCAGCGTTCAATCGCAAGTGGCTTTGAATTAAGCGGTTACGTCCAGCAGGGACTAGGCATCAGGCGTGAGGAAAACAAGGGAGATGGGGTTTAAGCTTGCCATGCCACTCGACCGTCGGCGGGCGGCGCCTACAATGGAACTGACCTAAGCACCGTGAATCAACGCCGTTGACTGAGCCATGACTTTACCCTCCCCCACCGCGACGATTGGGTTGTTAGTCAGCGGCGGACTCGATAGTTCGATCTTATTGGCCCATCTGCTGGCGCTTGGGCGTCGTGTGCGGCCCTTTTACGTTCAGTCGGGATTGATTTGGCAGGGGGCCGAGCTGCGAGGATTGCGCCGCTACCTCGCCGCCTTGCAGGGCCCGATGCTGGAAGAACTTGTCACGCTCGAATTGCCGTTGGCCGACGTGTACCGCGACCACTGGAGTGTCAACGGCCGCTGCGTGCCCGACGCCGATTCGCCTGACGAAGCCGTTTTTCTGCCGGGCCGCAACGCGCTCTTGGTCATCAAGGCCGCGTTATGGTGCGCGCACCACGGTATTGAACAACTGGCGCTGGCGCCTTTGGGAACGAGTCCGTTCGCCGACGCGACGCCGGTGTTCTTCGATGAATTCGAGTCGGCCATGAATCGGGCCATGTTGGGCCACGTGCGGATCGTGCGGCCGTTCGCCGAGTATGGCAAGCGCCAGGTGATGGAGTTGGGGCGAGATTTTCCATTGCAGTGGACGTTCTCCTGCATCCACCCCATCCGCGGCCAGCACTGCGGCCGGTGCAACAAGTGCGCCGAACGCCGCGGCGCGTTTCGCATGATCGGTGCCGACGACCCGACTGAGTACGCAGAAGCGGGGCGAAGGAGACAGGAGATAGGAGACAGGAGATAGGATAGGAGGCACACGCGACGGCGAGCTGACCCGCTGCGCGAGTGCCCAGGCGTAATCCCCCCGGTTTTCCGCAGGAATGGGGAGCTTGGTGGTAATGCCTATCGCCCAGTGTCTGAGCAGTGGACTGCAGTCGACGGATTTCCCATCTCGCACAACAACTGACCGATGTCAAGTGAACACTGACGACTGACCATTCCCCATGTATCGAGTCACTCGCGAAATCGACTTCTGTTACGGTCATCGGCTGCTGAACTACGATGGCAAATGCAAGTACCTGCACGGCCACAACGGCCGCGCAGTCATCGCCATCGAATCGGCCGAGCTTGACGACCGCGGCATGGTGCTCGACTTCTCCGACATCAAGCGGGTCGTCAGCCGTTGGATCGATGAAAACCTTGACCATCGAATGCTCTTGCGCCGCGATGACCCGGCGGTGCCGGCCCTGCGCGAGCTGGGCGAACCGATGTTTCTCATGGACACCAATCCGACGGCCGAGAACATCGCCAGGCTGATCTACGATTTCACCGCCGGTCAGGGATTCCCGATCGTCGAGGCGCGGCTCTGGGAAACACCGCACTGCTTCGCGACGTACGCGCCCAGGTAACACGGCCTGCGGTTGCACGTCCTCGTCTTAAACCGGCACTCGAAGCTGCGCATTGAGGAGGACCATTGTTACAACAGCATCGCGTAAACCAACGGGCCCGCGGTCAAGAGCAAAAGCACTCCCCCCGCCAGCCGGGCGGCGCGACGGTTTCCCAATGCGACGACATAGACCGCCTTGAGCAGGTTGTTGCTGGCCGTGGCCAATACGATGGCGCGCACGATCTGCTGCGGCTCAATTTCGAATTTCCCCTGCACGACCGAGAGCACGAACGGAGCGATGTCGCTGAAACCGACAGCCAACGACATCCAGGTCAGCCCGACATCGCCGAAGTGGGAGAGTACGGCTTGGGTGATCGCCACGGTCGCGACGTAAAGTCCGGCGAAAATGAACGCCGGCGCAACTTCCAGCGGATTGACTGGCTGTTCAATTCCCGTAGGCCCCGCATCGGTCGCGCCGCCGTCGGGCAAGCGCGAGACGGCAAGCGCCAAGAGCAGAGCGACCGCCGTCAGCACGCCGAAGGGGGCAAGCAGTTGCTGGAAGAAGGCCGTGCTGAAACAGACTACGATCGCCAGCAACCGAACATACATCATACCGCTGGCCAGTACGATCGAGGCGGCGATCAGTGACTCGCGGTGAGGTTGCTCCCGCGACGCCTTGGCCAACACAATTGTCGTGGCGGTGCTCGAATAAAGCCCGCCCAGGACGCCCGTGACCAGAATTCCCCGGCCGCGAAACAAGTAGGTTTGCACCAGGTAGCTGGCGTACGAAACGGCGGTCACGGCCACCACGGCCAACCAGGTCTGGTGTGGTGTGACAGGGATGAAATCGGCGATCTGCCGATCGGGCAAGAGGGGCAGAATGACCCCGGCTAAGAGCAGGAACTTGGCCAGCGTGATCACTTCGCGGGGCGACATCCGCTCGCGCAGTACGGCGATCCTGGCGCGCGCGTTGAGGATGAAGAGCGTGCTGACGACGAACAGGATCAGGAACCACTTGGGCAGCCACTCCGTCGCCGAAACCGGCCCGATCAGGTAGGTCAACATGGCCGTCAATACGCCGATCAGGCCGTAGTTCTCCTGGCTCAGCTTCTTGTGGTAGTAGACGTTCAAGAAGCCAGCCAGCACGAGCATGCCCGCCAGGTAAAGCCAATGGTCCTTGTCGAGTTGGAACAGCACGAACCCGAACATGCCGATGAAGGTCATGGTGCGGGTTGAGCCGAAGGTGTGGAGCTTGTGCGTGCTGAGGTAGTATTCTTTGAGGCTCAGGCCGATCAGGAACGCCAGCGAGATCGTGAGCAGGAAATCACTGAGCAGCGGAGGGACCTGCTCGGCGATGTCGTTCAACGCGGACATAGTTCCAGCATGATCAAGGTTCCGTCGGCGGGCAAGGACAACCAAGACTCACCACTCACCAACCAACGGGTTATCGCGGTTTTCCAAAGGCAAAGCGACCGGCCGGCGCTGGCGGTGCGACTCGAACACGGCGGCAATCATTTCCGTGGCGCCGCGCGCTTCGTACACGTTACACAAGGGCTGTGTGTCGTCCTCAATCGCCCGGATCAGGTCGCGCACGGCGAGCAGGTGCCGCGCTTGAAACTCCGGCCCGACCAAGGGTTCGGCCTGGCCGATGCCGGCCGACGAGACGTCTTGCCATTTTGCCTTGCCGCGCCCCGGCGACCAGCCCGGATCGCCCAGGTACTTGAGCGAGGGCAACACGCCTTCGAGCAGTTCCAGCACGCCGGCCGTGCCGTAAATCTGCAGTGCGTAGCGCGACGGCTTGCCGCCGGCGTTCTTGACCGAGGCGAAATAGGCCGTCGAGCCGTCGACCATTCCATACATGGCTTGCACCGCATCGCCGGCCAAGGGCCCGATGCCTTCGGCACCCTCCGCCACGTCGGCCTTCGTCACTGGCCGTCCGGACTGGGTGACACTCGCAAAACACCACTCTGGATGGCCGGCCAGGGCGCGGATCATATCCATCACATGCGAACCAAGCACCCACATATCCTCACCGCCGCCGCGACGATCTTCCTTGCCCCGTCCGCGATACTCCAACACACGTCCGATCGCTCCCTCGGCAATCAGCCGGCGGACCGTCTCGAGCTTCGGGCTATAACGAGTGGGGTGGGCGACGGCCAGTTTGGCATGCGTCCGCTCGCAAGCGGCCACGATCTCGTCGGCCTCGGCCAACGAGCGGCAGAGGGGCTTTTCCATGAAGGCGTGGATTCCCCTTTCGGCGGCGGCCACGGCCATCGTGTGGTGCATGTCGAGCCAGCGCGTGCCGATGGCCACAATGTCAGGCTTCGCCTTGTCGAGCAGCTCGCGATAATCGGCGTATGCCGCGTCGACACCCAGGCGCTTGGCGGCCGCGGCCAGTCCGACTTTATCGTCGTCCGCGACGGCGACGATCTGGGCGTTGGCAACGCCGGCAAACGCCTGGTCGACCTCGTGCCCGTAGTCACCGCGTCCCGTGCGGCCAATCACCCCGATGCGATAGGTTCGTGACATGGCTCAATCGGCTCTCACAGGTAGTCCAAGACGTCGTCTTGTACAAACAAACTAGGACGCAAGGAGCTTCCTCAGCACGGTAGGCAGAATGCCACCATGGCGGTAATAGTCGCGTTCGACGGGCGAGTCGATGCGTACGGTGGCCTCGAACTGGCGCGCTTTGCCGTCGGCCGCGACGGCGCGCACCGTGAGCTTGCCTCGCGGTTGAATGTTGTCGTCGAGCCCGATGAATTCGAAGACCTCCTCGCCCGTCAGCCCCAATGAATGGGCGGTCTGACCCGGGAGAAACTCCAACGGAAGGATGCCCATACCCACCAGGTTGCTGCGGTGAATGCGTTCGTAGCTCACGGCGATCACAGCCTTGACACCCAAGAGCTGTGTTCCTTTGGCCGCCCAGTCGCGGCTGCTGCCACTGCCGTATTCGGCCCCGGCCAACACGACCAGGGGCACACCCTCAGACTTGTACTTGAGCGCGGCGTCAAATATCGGCAGCACCTCGCCGGAGGGTAAGTGGCGCGTGACGCCCCCTTCCGTGCCGGGCGCCAATTGATTGCGGATACGGATATTGGCGAAAGTGCCGCGGGTCATCACGCGGTCGTTGCCGCGTCGCGAGCCATAGCTGTTGAAATCAAGAGGACTGACACCATGAGCTTGCAGGTACTGTCCGGCGGGACCGCTCGCCGCGATCGAGCCGGCTGGCGAAATATGATCGGTGGTGATCGAATCGCCCAACACGGCCAATACCCGCGCGCCGGCAATTGGCTGGATCACACCCGGTTGGCGCGGCAGGTCGACCAAAAACGGCGGCTCCTGAATATAGGTGCTCTTTTCATCCCAGGCGTAAAGGTCGCCACCGCTGACGGGGATGGCGTTCCAGCGTTCGTTGGCGTCGAACACGTTGTCATAGCGGGCGCGGAACATCTCGGGCAGCACGGCTTCGCGAACGGTCTGGGCCACCTCGTCGGCCGTGGGCCAAATATCGCGCAGAAAGACCGGCTTGCCGTCGCGGCCGGTACCCAACGGCTCGTTGACCAGATCGATGTCGGTCGTCCCTGCCAACGCATAGGCCACGACCAAGGGTGGGCTCGCCAGGTAGTTGGCCTTCACCAGCGGATGAATGCGCCCCTCGAAGTTGCGGTTGCCCGACAGCACCGCCGCCGCGACCAGCGAGCCTTCGCCGATGGCCTTGGCCACCGGGTCAGGTATGGGACCGCTGTTGCCGATGCACGTTGTGCAACCATAACCGACCGTGTGGAAACCGAGTGCTTTGAGTGGCTGCGTCAGCCCGGCCTTGTCGAGGTAATCGGTCACCACGCGTGAGCCAGGGGCGAGGCTGGTTTTGACGTAGGACTTGACCTTGAGGCCTTTCTCGACGGCCTTCTTGGCCAAGAGCCCCGCGCCGAGCATGACGGTGGGATTGCTGGTGTTGGTGCAACTCGTGATGGCGGCGATGACCACGGCGCCATGTCGGATCTCGGCCGAATCGCCGTTGTCGCGAACGGTGGCGGTGCGTGCCAGCGCGGCATCGTCGAGTGCGAAGCCACGCTCGTTGATTGGCGCCCGCAGCGCACGCGCAAACGATGGCTTCATCGCCGCCAGCGAGACGCGGTCTTGCGGGCGCTTGGGTCCCGCCAGGCTGGGTTCGATGGTGCTCAAATCGAGCTTTAACGTCGAGCTGAACTTGGGCGAAGGCACCGCGTCGGTGCGGAACAGCCCTTGCTCCTTCGAGTAACGCTCGACGAGCTGTACCTCAGCCTCGGTACGCCCCGTCCGGCGCAGATAGCTCAAGGTCTCGTCGTCGACAGGGAAGAAGCCGATCGTCGCGCCGTACTCAGGGGCCATGTTGCCGATCGTCGCCCGATCGGCCAAAGCCATGTGCGACAATCCGGGGCCGTGGAACTCGACGAATTTGCCCACGACGCCGTGCTTACGGAGCATTTGCGTGACCGTCAGCACCAGGTCGGTGGCGGTGGCGCCGGGCGGCAAGGCGCCTGTCATTTCGAAACCGACGACCTCGGGCATGAGCATGAACAATGGTTGTCCGAGCATCACTGCCTCGGCCTCAATGCCGCCCACGCCCCAACCAACCACTCCCAGGCCGTTGATCATCGTGGTGTGGCTGTCGGTGCCGACCAGCGTGTCGGGAAAGGCAACCGGGCCTTTGCCGTCGTCGCCGCGGAACACGCCCTTGGCCAGGAACTCGAGGTTCACCTGATGCACGATACCCACCGCCGGCGGAACGACGCGGAAGTTGTCGAACGCCTTTTGACCCCAACGCAGAAACTCGTACCGCTCACGATTCCGGCCGTACTCCAAGTCGACGTTTTGTGCCAGGGCCGAATCTTCACCGAAGTGATCGACCTGTACCGAGTGGTCAATCACGAGATCGACGGGAATCAGCGGGTTGATCTTCCGCGGATCGCCCCCCAGGCGGCGCATGGCGCTGCGCATCGCGGCCAGATCGACCACTGCCGGAACCCCGGTGAAGTCTTGCAGCACGACGCGGGCGGGCTTGAACGGTACCTCGACTTCACCGAGCGACGATGGCCGCCAGGACGCCAATTCGCGCACATTCTGCTCGGTCACCTCGTACCCGTCGCAATGCCGCAATACGGCTTCGAGCAGCACGCGGATCGAAAAGGGCAACTCGGCCAGCCGGCAAAGGCTCTGGTCTTCGAGCTTCGACAGCCGGTAGATGCCTAGCTTACCGCTCCCCGACTCGAACGTGTCGCGGGCGTGAAAGTTATCGGTTGGATTGGCATGGGAGGTCATCGTTCTGGTCCCCTTCGATCGTAGTCCTCACGCCACGGCGTGAGGGGCCGACGTGCTCAAAGCGCGACGGCGACGGTAGCTGTTATGCGGTCAAATCCGGACGCCGCAGTTTAACCGATTCCAGCGATTTTGTGAGGGGGGTGGCTGGAGCGCGGACTGGCAGCGCAGAGCTGATGACCACCAACAAATGACGACTGACAAGTGACCAACGGCAAATGGCAACCTAGACTTAGGATGCACCGAAGACTGACTCGTTTCATTGCGATCGTGGGTTAAGACACGTCATGCCCGAAGTCTCCGCCGACAACCTGCTTGCGCAACTCGTCGCGCGGAGCGGCCCTTCGGAAAAAACCGATCCCTGGGCGGCGTTGGCGGCAACCGCGCCGGCACACGACACGCCCGGCGCCCCGGTTGCTGCTAACGGCGGCGAAGATGACCCGACTCTCACCGCGTTAATTGGGCGGGTGCAGAATCTGGTTGGCAAGAGCGCTCCGGCGGCCTCGTCGTCCGACAACTTCATGCCGATCGAGCCGGAGTCGCTGCGCGATGCGCAGCTCACCGAAGGGTTGGTTGAGCAGTTGTCGTTGAAATACCTCCTTTCCTGCGGCAACGCCACCGGCCGCGAAGTTGCCGATCAGCTCAAGCTCGCCTTCAAGATCGCCGAGGAAGTGCTGCGCCAATTGAAGACCGATCAATTGGTGATCTATCGCGGCACCGCCCCGATGAACGACTATCAGTACCAGCTCACCGACATGGGTCGCGAACGGGCGCGCCGGCACTCGGAACACTGCAGCTATTTCGGCGCGGCGCCCGTCTCGCTCAAGGATTACGTGACCTGCGTCGCGGCGCAGTCGCTTACCAAGCAGCACCCCACCACCGCCGAGTTGGAACGCGCATTCGCCGATCTCCTATTGAGCCCGCGAATGCTCAGCCGCCTGGGACCGGCCATCAACTCGGGCCGCGGGCTGTTTCTGTACGGTGCCGCTGGTAACGGCAAGTCGAGCATTGCAGAACGCGTGACCAAAGCCTTCGGAAGTACGATCTGGATTCCGCGGGCGATCGGCGTCGACGGCGAAATTCTGCGGCTGTTCGACCCCAGCAACCACCAGGAGGCGCCGTTGGAGGGGACCGACGGCCTGATCGACAACCGCCGCATCGACAAACGCTGGGTGCGCATCGAACGCCCCACGATCGTGGTCGGCGGCGAACTGACGATGACGTCGCTGGAAGTCACGCTCAACACTTCAACCGGTATCAGCGAGGCGCCGTTACAACTCAAGAGCAACTGCGGCACGCTTGTAATCGACGACTTCGGCCGCCAGCGAATGAGCACCGACGAGCTCTTGAACCGTTGGATCGTCCCCTTGGAAAAACGGTTCGATTTCCTCAACCTGCCCAACGGCAAGAAGATCCAGGTGCCCTTCGACCAGTTGATCGTGTTCTCGACCAACCTGGAACCGAGAGACCTGGTTGACGACGCCTTCCTGCGACGGATTCCCTACAAGATCGACGTGGTCGACCCGACCGAGGAAGAATTCCGCCAGTTGTTTCGAATCATGGCGGCGAAGCTGGGCTTCACGCATTCTGAAGCGGCGATCGATTACCTGATTGACACGCATTACCGACCCGTCAACCGGCCGTTTCGCTGCTGCCAGCCCCGTGACCTGCTGCTGCAAATTCTCAACTTCTGCCGCTACCGAAATCGGCCGCCTGAAATCACGCCGGAGCTGTTCGATTTCGCCGTGGAGAACTACTTCGCGGTGATGTAGGCATGCTTTCCAGACGGTTCCCTGCCGCACGGGCACTCAGAATCTGCCAGGCCCGCTCGGCGATCACGCTGCCCGCCTCAAGCGGCGGCAGGCCGGCGGCGTAGATGTTCGAGATCACCGTGGTTTCGAATCGGATCAGCGGGTTTCCGCTATGGAGGGCCGCCTCGGCCTGGGCGATGGGATCGAGCAATTGGTAGACCAGATACGCCGAAAGGCTCGTCGCGCTGGCGGCATCGCCCCCGGGCCGTTCGCCGATCAATAGGATCGTCAAGGTCGATCGCAATCGCTCGGCCAGCGGTTCGGCCAGTTTGACCCTGCCATACCGCGCGATGATCGGCCGGCCGAGCGTCAACTCGCCGGCCGCCAACCCGTCGAGCAACACCGGCAGGAGCTGCCCCAGGTTGACATGGACCGCCTCAGCGCTGAGCCCGTCGGTGACGACCAATTGCACGTCGGCGTCCTCGGCACCTAGAGCGGCGGCGCTGTCGGCCGAAAGCGTGGTGCCCTGTCTCGGATCGCAGAGGTGTTCGTCCTTGTCGCGCGCTGCCGTCTCGACAACGCGAAAATTGGCCAGCAGCCCCAGTGCCCCGAAATCGAGTTCGCGGCGGATCGCCTCGCGTGAAGCGGCCTGGTGTGCCTTCACTCGCCGAGTAACGGCGTTGGTCGGGCGCGGTCCGGCGGTCTCAAAACCGTAGAGCGCCGGTGTCGCGCTGCAAAGTTCGTCGAACTCGGCCTCCGACGCGCAGAAGATGCGAGGGTTGCCCCAGTTCGGCCCCCGCGCGACATGGCCTTGCTCGTCGCGGACAAAGATGCCATGGCCCTCGGCCCAGTCGACAAACTCGGAGCCGGGCCGCCGATCGAACAGTTCGCGCAGTGTCTGGTCGTCGTGGGCGCTAGTGTCGAAATAGGCCAGCATCCGGTCGATGTTGAGGCAAACGTCCATATAGAAATTGGCCCCGGCGGCGGCCAGCAGTTGCGCGGCCATCTGCTGCCCCTCGAGCGTGACCCGCGCATGGAGCGTGTAGCAGGGGGCCATCCCCATCGGCAGCCCCAATAACTTGCCCATGAAATGGTCCTGCAAGTTTGCGACGATCATCTCGAAATTGTCGAGGTGCGTTTCGGGACCGATGAAGCCGGTGACGTTGTTGACCATGAATGGGTCGTACCGCCTCGCCAGGCCGTAGGTCAAAGCCTCGGCGGTGGCCATGTCGATCCCCTGGTGCTTGCCGTACGAATACTCGCTCCCCTGGCCGGTCTCGAAGTACATCCATTGGCGCGCCTTGCCAGTCAAGGCCCCGCTTTGGCTCATGGTGAGGTACGCCTGGTCCAGGAGGTCCACACTGATATCGAATTCGGTCAAGTTGGTGGCCTCGGTACCGGCCAGGCTCTGGAACATGATGTCCACGGGGGCACCGCGCTCGAGGCACGCAAGCTGCGTCTTGACGTGGGCCAACACGCACGTCTGCGTCGGCACTCCGGTCTGCCGGCGTAGCTTGTCGAGGAGAAACAGCAAGGCGGACACGTTCTCGACGGTGTCGATAGCCGGGTTGATGCCGATCAGGGCGTCACCCGAGCCCAATGCAAGACCGGCGTAGACCAACAGTGCGACGCCTCGCGCGTCGTCGGTCGGATGGTTGGGCTGCAACCGCGAGGAAAGTGTGCCCCGCAGCCCTAAGACCGTGCGGGCTTCTGTTGGTCGGCTGAACTTGCGGGCGGTGTAAACAAGTTCGTGTGTGTCCATTAATTTCGCCACGGCGGAGGCCACCGGCCCGGTTAGCGCGCAACCGATGGCTGCAGCCTCAGTGCCCGACGCGGCCAGCAGCCGGTCCTTGAGCTCGCCCACGCTCCAAGCGGCGATTGCCTCGAATTGTTGGCGATCGATATCGTAATTGACCCGCATCACCGAGTCGACGCGACCGTGGTCGTCGACGAGAGGCCGGTCATAAAGGTGTCGCAAGGTCAGCGACGAGAGAATCTCGCGAGCCGCCTCGCGGGCAATCTCGGTTTCCGCCGCGAGACCCGCGCCGCGATCGCCCGCCTTGCTGACATCGGCGGCCGCAAGGAGATGCTTTCGTCCGGCAAACCTGTAATCGCGGCCGAAAAGCGTCGACCGGTAAAGTTCATCCGGCTTCGGCTCGGGAACGGCGATGTCGTCGAGCGGCGTGAGGTGCTTCATGACCGGAGTGGGGCAGGTACTCACCTTGCCGTAGAATTTCGCGTGCCACGACTTGGTGGCATTTGAAGTCGGGGAGGCACACAATCTACTTCAGCATACAACGAAGTCGCGTTTCACGCGACGCCGAAAGCCGCGCATCCGGCAATCGTGTGCTCCAGCACGCGGTTGTAGGTTAGGCTTGCCAGCCTGACAGCAGTACAATGCCGGGATATTTCGTGATCCCGATCCGACAACCCCACGACCAAGCGGCGAAGATCCATGCCCTACACGATAGCCATTTTCGGCGCCTCCGGCGACTTGACGAGCCGCAAGCTCGTGCCCGCTCTTTATCGGCTGTTCCGCAAACGGCGTTTGCCGGAAGGGACCAGGATCGTCGGCTTCTCTCGCAGCGCGCACAGCGACGACGAATGGCGAGCGAAATTGGCCGAGTCGACCGCTGAATTCACCGCTGACGATTTCGACCTGGCCGCCTGGAACGACTTCGCCGGGAGCATCCATTATCAGCCCGGCAACCTCGAAAACGGCGCCGACGTGAGGGCTTTGGCGGCGAGGCTCGACGCATTCGACACTGAAGGCGGGACGCGGGTGTATTACCTGGCGACGGCGCCGGTGTTTTACGAATCGGCCGTCGCCCGGTTCGGTGAGGCGGGGATGGCCGACGAATCGCGAGGCGCGCGGCGGATCGTGATCGAAAAGCCGTTCGGCAGCGATCAAGGCTCCGCACGGCGTCTCAACGAGGTGGTACACCGCGTTTTCCAAGAACGGCAGGTCTACCGCATCGACCATTACCTGGGCAAGGAAACGGTGCAGAACATCTTCGTGTTCCGCTTCGCCAACGCAATCTTCGAGCCGCTTTGGAACCGCAACTACATCGACCACGTTCAGATCACCGCCGCCGAAGAGGTGACTGTGGGGCGCCGCGCGGGCTACTACGACCAGGCCGGAGTGCTGCGCGACATGTTCCAAAATCACCTGCTTCAACTGCTTTCGATTACCGCCATGGAGGCGCCGGCTCGTTTCGAGGCCGACCTGGTGCGCAACGAAAAGGTCAAGGTTCTGCAGGCGGTTCGCCCGATGACCGCAGGAATGGTCGCGACAGACACCGTGCGCGCCCAATACCGCGGATACCGCGAAGAACCCGACGTTGCCACCGCCAGCCAAACCGCGACCTTTGCGGCGCTGAAGTTATCGATCGACAACTGGCGCTGGCAGGGCGTGCCGTTTTATCTGCGCAGCGGCAAAGGGCTCGACTGCCGCACGACGCAGATTGTGATCCAGTTTCGCCAGCCTCCGCACATCATGTTCCCGACGGCGCGTGACGCCGACGCCAATCGGCTGGTGATCCACATCCAACCGGCGGAAGGAATGCAGCTCCACTTCCAGACCAAGGTGCCCGACGCAGGCATGCGCATGCGGCTCACGGACCTCGATTTCCGTTTCGACACTCAATTTCCGCAAACGCTGCCCGAAGCCTACGAGCGGCTGCTGCTCGACGTACTGGCCGGTGATGCGAGCCTGTTCGCGCGGAGCGACGAGGTCGAGCTGGCCTGGGGTATCGTCGACCCGATTCTGGCCGGATGGCAATCGGCCGGCGCGCCAGCTCTGGCTGAGTACGAGCCTGGCCTTTGGGGTCCCGAGGAGAGTCGCACATGGATGGGACGCGACGCGCGCGAATGGCTCGACGTCTGCCCGGTGCTGGTGTAGCGCCGCTGGACTAACGCCACAGCGGTGGATGCATGCTCCAGACTTCGTTCACGACCGCTATTTGCGGTTGAGCTTCCCTTCGTTCTCCTTGATGAACGCGCGGATCGTGTCGGAAAACTCCAAGAGGCGTTCCCATTGGCCGGCATAAAGCGTGACGGGCATGCGCTGCAGGCCGTAAACGCTGAGCCCCCCCTTTTCGCTCACCTTGCAGTAAAGGTTGCGACGATCCTTCGTTTCGGTCTCGGCCAGGAGTTTCGAGGCTTCTTCGACCTTGAGTTCACCAGCGGCCAGCTTGGCGAGGATTTCTTCTTTGTTCATCGGATGGCTCGAAGGTGATTGAAGGGGGAAGTGGGAAAAGCGTCAGGGGATCTCGAACAGCGACTGGCTCTTGACGATGGCGTAGTCGTCGGGAAAGGTGTGAAAGGCTTGCACCAGCAGGCTGCGATTGCGGGTTTCGACGTTGATGTAGCTCAGGGCGCCCAAGGCCATCCGGCCGCTCGAATGAAAGTGGTGGAGCAATCCTTTCTGTTCGCCAAGGTGTTTCAACTCCTGCTGGCAGGTCCAAAAAACCTCGGGCTCGACCGGTTCGAGCTGGAAATTCACCTGGTACGACGCACCTCCACGGCACTCCATACGGTCGCTCCGTTCGCCCTTGAGGCGGTAGGAAAGCAGCCGGCGTCTTTGCGGAAGGGGGTGCTGAGCGGAGGCGGCGACCTCGGTCAGCGTCAGCCCGTGGTAGCGCCAGGTGATCACGTGGCCGGCGCTTGTGATGTCGATAGTGGCTTCGTATTCACCTCGTTGGACTGTGCGCGAGCTGTGGACCTCGAAGAGCTCGGGGTGCAGCGACCGGCCGTAAAGTTGAAACACCAATTCGGCGACCTTCGGACGAACTGATAACACGGCGCTGGTCCCCTTATCTTTCAAGCGGGCCTTCTTCAAGAACCGCTTTGAGTTTGAACGGGCGCGAACGGCGAATCGCCCTCCGCGCCCTGACTGCGTGCATTATAAACTTGGCGATGCGATGCCACAAACGGACTTTTCGAGGCCGCGAGGCGGCGCTGGTGGTTCGCCGTTTTTCGCTCTTGACAAATCACCAATTTGCTTCTTTCGCCGATCGCTGGTCAAATGTTCCAAGAGATGCGGCCCGCACGCCGCGGCGTCGACGCGGCATATCAGAACTCGAACAAGTTCCACTGCAATTTCACTGCGATCCCACTGCGAGAGCGATGCCAGCTCCACGAACTGTCGTGGCGCTCAAGTTGAGCGCCACTGGGAAAAAAGGTATGAACATCTCGATGGATCAACTCTACTCACGGCTACGCGGCCATTATGGATTGCGATCCGCGGCGGAATTCGTGAGAATTTCAAGTACCGCCCAGGACATCGGAACTTGCACGAGCACCGGTATCGGACTGCAACGCGAGCGGACCGAAACCTCGGCGTTCGAAGCCCTGCTTGGAGCGTTGCTTTCGCAGAACGCCGAGCGGGAAAACGTTGAAAGGGCCCTGGGTAACCTGCGCGACGCCGGCCTGTTTGATCCACGCGCCTTGCTCGATGCGCCACCCGAGGAATTGGCCGATCTGATTCAGCCCGTTGGGGCCGCACGGCAAAAAGCCGCGCGTCTGCGAAAGGTGCTACAGTACTTGATCGATTGCCACGACGGCTCGCTGAAAGCCATGTTTGCCACCCATCACGAGACCTTGCGGCGCGAGTTGTCGGCGATTAACGGCATCGGACGGGAAACCGCGGATACGGTCTTGGTTGAAGCCGCGGGCATCCCGATTTTCGTGGTCGATATCCACTCGCATCGCGTCTTCAAACGGCACGGATGGATTGAATTCGAGGCTGACAACGAAGCGGTCAGAGAATGGTGCGAAGGTGGGTTGCCGCGCGATGCCACCATGCTCAGCGAGTTTCACGCGATGATCGCGAGAATGGGCCGGGAGCACTGCCGCAAGGCCCCTCTCTGCGACGGTTGTCCGCTCGTCGATTTATTGCCCGAAGGCGGGCCATTGGAGGCAATGTGATGAAAAAGTCAGCTTCAGTTGCGATCATGTTCGTCGGCAACTTCATCGCCGTAGTACTGGCGGATGACAACTGGCCCCAATGGCGCGGGCCGGATGGGTCGGGAGTCGCCGAATGCGAGAACCTGCCCGACTCCTGGAGCGCCACGGAAAATGTGCTTTGGAATCGCGAAGTTCCCGGGCGCGGGTGGTCGTCGCCGATCGTCTGGCAAGACAAGGTGTTCCTGACTACGGTCGTCAATCAAGGTGAGAGCGAAGCGCCGAAGAAAGGGCTTTACTTCGGCGGAGAGCGGCTTGTGCCACCCCAAACCATCCACCAATGGAAAGTCATTTGTCTCGACCTCACCACGGGTGAGCTTCGCTGGCAAGCGCAGGTCCATGAGGGCACGCCCGCCACAGGGATGCACATCAAGAACAGTTACGCTTCCGAAACACCCGTGACCGACGGCGAACGCGTCTATTGTTATTTCGGGAACCTGGGCTTGTTTTGCTTCACTCTCGACGGACAACCGGTCTGGGAACGGCGCTGGCCGGCCCGCGCCACGCGTTTCGGTTGGGGCATGGCGGCTTCGCCCGCACTGGCCGACGGCAGGCTCTTCGTCGTCAACGACAATGAGGAAGAATCGTACCTCGCGGCGATTGACGCGCCGACTGGTGATATTGTATGGAGCGTGCGACGCGATGAACGAAGCAACTGGGCGACGCCGTTCATCTGGCGAAACTCCCTTCGGACCGAAATCGTCACACCCGGTACCGGCAAAGTGCGAGCGTACGATCTCAATGGCAAACTGCTCTACGAATTCGGAGGCATGTCGGTGATCGCGATCCCGACGCCGGTAAGCGTGGGGGACCTGCTCTACGTCAGCTCGGGCTACTTGCTCGACGCGCGTCGACCGTTGTTCGCCATCCGGCCGGGGGCATCGGGCGATATCAGCCTGGCCGACGATCAGACCGCCGGCAAATACGTTGCCTGGTGCCAAAAGCAGGCCGGGCCGTACAACCCCTCGCCGATCGTTTACCGAGAGCACGTTTACGTGCTGTTGGATCGCGGCTTCCTGGCCTGTTACGACGCTGCGACCGGCAACGAGATCTATTCGAAACAGCGATTTCCCGAGGGTGGCGCATTCACGTCGTCACCTTGGGCGTACGGCGGAAAACTGTTCTGTTTGAGCGAGGACGGCGTGACGACGGTGGTCGAGGCGGGGAGCGAATTTAAGGTGCTCCACGCCAACTCTTTGGCCGAGGACGACATGTGTATGTCGACCCCCGCAATCGTTGGCGGCAAACTTCTGATCCGCACGGCGGCCAGAGTTTACTGCATTGCCGAAGCGGCATCCGCAAGCGATCGTTGACACCTCCTGACGTGGCGCTATAATTTCGATGAGTCCCAACGGCCATCGCCGTGGATAGTGTCGATCAGAATCGCAATGAATTGAGGAGAAGCCAGCAATGGGTGCCCATGTCGTCGAGTTGACAGATGCAAATTTCCAGGCGGAGGTGATGGACTCGTCTCAGCCGGTGTTGGTCGACTTCTGGGCTCCCTGGTGCGGTCCCTGCCGCATGATCGCCCCGCTGATCGAGGAGTTGGCGTCCGAATACGTTGGTTCGGTGAAAGTCGGCAAATTGAACATCGACGATAGCCCGCAAGCGGCCTCAAGTCACGGTGTAAGCAGCATTCCCACCTTGATGGTCTTCAAAGGTGGCCAGGTGGTTGACCGTTTCGTAGGTGTGCAAGCCAAGAACCGTCTGCAAAAGGCGCTCGACGCAGCCAAGTAGAAGCTTGTCGATAAAGAACACGTTTTGTCGGCCTTTTTCTACCGCCTTCTCGTTGCTGCATAACGCGAAGGCATAGCCGATCGATTGGCGCCGAGCGGCTTGCGAAGCCAGTTACCTTGTGATGCCAGTTACGGAGCCCAGGCTAGCAGCGACGCAAACGCTCCAAGCGTCGCTGCCAATGCACGGGGCGCGTCGGCCGGCGGCGGTGAACAGGTTGCGCGGTGAAGGGCAAAAGCACACTCATCGCCGCGACGGACTGCACATCGCCGGTCGCCTCTTTACGAGTGCCCCCGTTAACCGCAACGCCGCCGTCAACCACAGAGTCGTCGACCAGCGCCTCATATGGATCGATCGTTTCGTCATCGGCCAACGCCTCGTCGATCGCAGCGCGATTCGGCGCGAACAACCCCAGGATGTGCTCGGCGATCGCGTTCATGGCGAGCACCTCGTCATCGTCCGGTTCCCCTTGACGCTCAACGCGACGCCGCAGCTCACCTTGCGGTCCCCACCAGGCGCCCTGGTCTTCGTCGTCGCCGTCGGCAGGCTTGTTCGAGGGGCCATTCGGCATCGGATTGACCGGCTGCGCATCGCCGGGCTGATTACCATCCGGCGCTTCGCCGGTCGGCTTATTGGCGGTGACCTTTTGCCCCGCGAGGAGCTCTTCGTCCTCATAGGCGTGCGGCAACCCCGTTTCCGTAAAAACTCCCGACAAGCCGTATGGAGTCGAGGCCTGCTGAAAGTAGTCGAACGGCAGCAACACGTTCATCACCGCACGCTGCGTCTGGCCCGCGAGGGTAAGTGCCTGCAACGCGGGACCGATGGATGCGCCCGAATTATCGAACGGTTGAATCGTAAACAGCAAGTCGGCCGGATTCGCCAGGTCGACACTGAACTGCTCGACTGCGCTCAAAGGGGGAGTACCATTGCTCGTGACGCGCACCGTGATCTGGAAGACTGAACCGAGCGGTGCGGTGCTGGGCACCGTCCAGGTGAAATGGCCATTGGCGTCGATCGACGCGCCGGCCGGTGCGCCGGGGTCGAGGCTGAAAGTGAACTGGCCGGCCGCCTGGTTGTCGTCGCCGCTTGCCTGCACATTGAGACTCAATGTCTCGCCCGGCCGGGCGGTCTGAGTCGCAATCGGCGCCAAAGTGGGCAATTCGGTGACGGTGAATTGCTGCGCGTCGCTCTTGCCAGCGGCGTCGGTCACGATGACCTGGAACTGGTAGGTGCCCAAGGGCACCGAATGATTCGGCGCCCAGACAAACGTGCCGGTGGTCCCATTGATCGCCGCGCCCGCGGGCGCCCCGCCGCCGAGCGTGTAAAACAGCGTATCGGCGGGCAGATTGATATCGGTCGCCTGGACAGTGAACTGCACCGTCTTCGATTCGTCGGTCGTGACGTTCGCAATGGGCGTCAAGACCGGTGGTGTGTCGTGAACGACGATCGTGAACGTCTGGTCGGCCGTATTGCCCGCCAGGTCGGTGGCGCGCACGTCGGCCGACTGGTTGCCGGACTGCGAAGCATTGGGCGTCCATGAGACGAGACCGGACTGACCGTTGATCGTCATCCCCGCCGGCGCGGTCACCAGGCTGTACGTCACGCTGTTCGCATCGGTGGCATGAGCCGTATAAGCGAATAAACTCCCGGCCTCGGTCTGGCCGCTGGGAGCCGTCGAGCTGAAAACCGGGGGCGCCGTGTCGACCGTGATGCCCAAGGTGGATAATGTGGTCGTGGTGCCCGCGACCACCTGCGAAGCCGTGATGGTGTGAGGACCGTCAGCCAAGAGCGTCGTGCCATCGGTGGTGACGTCCACGGTACTCGAGGTCGCGGTTGCCTGTCCGATCAGCGTTTGACCGTCGAAGACCTTGACCAACGCGCCGTTCGTCGTGCCGCCGATCTGAAACGTGAGCGTGTGGCCAGACGAGTTGTTCTGGTTCGTGAAATCCGCCGTGTTGACCGTGCCCGTCGCGGTGAGCAGATTGAACGCCGACTGAAAGCCGAAATCCTGGGTGGTTGTGGGCGACGCATTCGTGAGGGTAACATCGCTTTCGCCGCTGCCGGGCGTCACGGGTTGGAAGCCCGCCGGCGTTTGAACACGGACGTGGACGGTGCCCGATTCGGAATTGAGAAAGTAATGGCCGCTGGCATCGGTCGTCGCTGAGACTTCGCCGTTATCGAGAATACCGTCGTTGTTGGCGTCGTTGAAGACCGTCACGCCGGTCAGTGGGTGCCGGTCGGCCACGTTCGTGTCGCCGGCCGGAGCGCTATAAACAGTGCCGCTCACGCCGTCGACAACTATCGATGAAATTAGCGCGAGCTGGTTGTTCGAACCGACGGGCAGCGAGTTGAAGGGGCTCGCAAGGTTTGATGGAATCGGCAGGCTGGCGATCTGATTTACAGTCTGCATACCGGTGTCGATGACCTGACCAAACACCGTGAACGGGCCGCCGTCGCTTGTGTCGTCGAGCTGCGGGTTGTTCGCAAGGTTGATGAACCACTCGTCGGTGCCGCTGTTGGGCCCGGTCGACAGGGCCATCGCGATCGTGCCGGTTGTGTTGATATGTGGATTGTTGGGATTACTGGCGTTGGCCTCGGTGGGCACCGTCCCGGTCGTGGGAATCGTGGAGAATTGCGACGTGCTGGTAAACGTGGAGCTTGACGACGTGAACCCGCCGCCCTGGAGAATGAAACCAGGCACGGTGCGATGGAAGATCGAGTCGTTGTACGCGCCTGAATTGACGTAACTCAGGAAATTGGCGACGGTCTGTGGTGCCGCGCTCTGAAACAATTCGATCTTGAAAGCACCAAAGTCCGTATTGACGGTGACGATTGGATCGGCGGTCAAGGGCACGCGGTCTTCGAGCGATTCAAGCCGCAACGGCTCGACCTGCTTGCTCGCCGCGCGCTTGGTTCGCCGATTCACACGGGTCTTCGTGTCGACGTCACCCATCAAACGACCTGGCTTTCGCATCGATACCTCCCCATGAAATCGATATGCTTTGATTCTCTTAATAGAACCTGTCGCGATTGCTTCCGCAAGCAAAAAGTCGCCCCAAAAGGCAACGTCGAAGGTGCGAAGGCGATCGAGGGCCGTCATTCGGCAAGTCGTATCAATTATGACGGTTGGGGAAACCGGTGGCGCAAGCTTTCGAGTCCGATGATCTGCGCCTTGTCTTCACCAGGCCGTTGCATCGCCGCCTTCACCAGCCGCTCCGTAGTGGTCAACACGGCACTCGGCGTGCGATAGGTCGTCTGGGCAGTGGAATGAATGTCGACCCTCCCCATTCTCGTCTCGGGATTGGCCGCCGAGGGCACCTGCGAATGTTGGTGCGGACAGTCGTCTTATTTCAACTGTCCGCAACGATACCATGTTTGGGTGGTACGGGACTTATAGGCCCGCCTGTGCACGAAAAGAGATCATCGACGAATCCGATGTTGGCGTCTAACATCGCTTTCACGACCAAAGCGCCGCCGACCGACGACGCTGGAATTAAAAGTGGTTCGACGACCGCGCGCGACGCGTGGCTGAGCCCGGTTCCCGACGCCGATGTGCCGGACGTGCTCGGCAAAGCGCGTCCGACCAGTCCGTAACGGCGCGCATTGAACCGAGGTTTTCTGCCACTGACCCTGGACGGATCAGAAAAGGGGGCAGATCAGACCCGGGTCAGGGGTCCGGGTCGGGGGTCAGACCCGGGTCAGAACGATTTTGTCACGCGCTACTCCGTTTTTGCGCGGGATCAGAAAACAAGCAATTTCCCATCTGGCCACGAGGCAAGATCACCGCTCCAACCGCAAGGAAAATGCCCATGCTGATAGACAGCAAAGAGTTTTTGGAAAAAGTCAGGTACTCGTCGGTACCGATTGGCGTAGGCCGACTGCAATGCGATGCGATTCAAGTCGAGTAGAACTGCGTCAGATAATGCGTCCCCAGAGATTCGACCAAGGCCATCGTTCACTCCCGGCATGATATCATTCTGGATACGTTGGCGAGACGCCTTTGCCAACTGGTTCCAAGCGTCGTAGGCATCTGCGTGGTGCTTCGCAAGATAGCCGGTAAGATCGCCTTGTGCTTCCGTTCGTGCGTCCTGCCACGTTTCACCAAGAGCCAAGGCTACTACATCGGTGGCTACCGTCGTTCTCTGAATGGGAAACGGCATATCGCTCGGCGGATCGGAACCGCAACGACTAAACCAGTTGATGGCGATCATCTTCGCATAAATGTCAACGTGCAGTTCCATGTCATTGAGTCCTATTCAGCGTTCGTTGTACATTGCCCAGACCGCGAGGCGAGCCAGCACCTCTTCGAACTCGATGCCTTCGGCCAAGATGACGAATCGACGCGACGTAGGACCTGTGACTTCGATCGTAATCTCCAACCGCTCGGCGGGCAGGCAGCCAGGCACGCGCTCGGCCCATTCGACCAGTGACACACCCGGCGTGGAAAAATATTCCTGCGGCCCCAGTTCCCAGAACTCAGCCTCGTCACGAATCCGATAGGCGTCGAAATGGAAAACGGCGGTTCGTCCCTGGTGCTCTTGCACCAGCACGAAGGTTGGGCTGACCACGTCGCGCGGATCGACCCCCAGGCCGTCGGCCACGGCTTGCACCAGTCGCGTCTTGCCAGCCCCCAGCGGTCCATTTAGTGCCACCACGGCGCAACGTGGCAACGCCGCCGCCAACGCGGCGCCCAACGCGGCGGTATCCGCTTCATCGCGGGCTTCGAAGGTAAAGTTTCGCTGCATCTACATCGCGCGGCACAGAATTAGACATTCACGGTGGCTGGCAGAACGTAAGCGATGCCCCGGTCGCCATCCAGCCGGGCATCAATGGATCCACCCTCGCGGGACCAAGGGACGCAGGACGCCGCCAACATCATTCTGCCACAACCCCGGCTCGGTGACGAACTGACCGATCACTGTCAACGGCACATCGAGCGGTTGCTCCGCGAGCATTCGTCGCGCCGCGTCGGGCGGCACGGCAAGCAGCAATTCGAAATCTTCACCGTCACCCAAGGCGTGGGCAAGCGCGTCTCCGGCGGCACCGTCGCGTTGGGACAGGTCGCGTTGGGCCAGGTCGCGAGCCGCATCGGCAATTGGCACCTCGGCGGTGTTGATCCGCGCTCCGCAGCCGCTTGCGTTCGCCAGGCGAGCCAGGTCGAGCGACAGACCGTCGCTGACATCGATTGCAGCGTGCAGTTCGTATCGTGCGTTCAGGACGAGCGCCTCGCGTACGCGCGGCGTGAAATCGAAGTGTCGGCCCAGAATGCTCCCTCCGAAACTTCCCGTAACGACAATCGCATCTCCCGGCCGCGCACCCGTGCGACAGAGTGCCCCTCGCTCACTGGTCTCGCCCAAGAGCGTCACACTGATCGCCAAGGGACCGTCCCAGCAATTCGTGTCGCCACCGGCGACGGCAACCTGATATTCAACGGCTAACGGCAACATTCCTTCGTATAACTTTGTGGCCAGCTCGAGCGCACCGGGCCGCGGCAGCGCCAAGGCGATCACCGCGGCCAGGGGCCGGCCGGCCATCGCGGCGATATCGCTAAGGTTCACGGCCAACGCCTTGCGGCCGATCAGCCGAGGGTCGGACTCGGCGAGTCGAAAATCGACCTGATCCGTCAACAGATCGACTGTCACCAGGCACTCGGGCCGGTCCGATAGGCGCAGAAGCGCGGCATCGTCACCCGGTCCGAGGAGCAATTGCGGATGGGGCGGAAGCCGTTCGCGGAGCCAGGCGATGAATTCGGTTTCCATAAGAAAGGGTGGAAGGCGTTAGGCATTAGGTGTTAGGTGTTAGACGCAAAATGCCTTTCGCCTTCACCGGCGATCCGGCGCCGACACTCATCGAGCATTTCGGCCGTTCGCGTGGCGCCGACCCTGCCAACGCCCAACGCGCGGACCTCCAACAACTGGTCGAGAGTGCGGACCCCGCCGGCGGCCTTGACCGCAAGCGGCGGCGGCGAATGCAGGCGCATCAGCTTCAAATCGTCGAGTGTGGCCCCGCCCTCACCGTAACCCGTCGAGGTCTTGACGAAATCGACCCGCACTTCTGCGCAGATTTCACAAAGGCGGATTTTCTGGGGATCGGTCAGGTGACAGTTCTCGAAGATCACCTTGACAATTCCACCTCGCTGGTGCGTTACGTCGACGACCGCCTGAATGTCGGCCTTGACGAACGTCCAATCGCCCGAGAGGACTTTGCCGATGTTCACAACCATGTCGAGTTCTTGGCCGCCGTCGGCCAGCGCCTGCTCTGCCTCGAACACCTTGACGCGGGTCACATGCCCACCATGTGGAAATCCGATCGTGGTGCCGGCCTTGACCGTGCTGCCGTCCAAGAGCGCGACGCAACGCGCCAGATAATACGGCTTGATGCAGACGCTCGCCACGTCGTATTCACGCGCAAGTTGGCAGCCGGCTTCCAGCTCCGAGTCGGTCAGAACCGGCTGCAACAGCGAATGGTCGATCATCTTGGCGATGTCGTGATAGGTATAATCGGGCATTTGCCCACTCCTTGAGTAATACGGGCTAGCGTGTGATCCTCAGCATCGGCAGAGCCTGGTGCAGACCGGCGACTCCAGCCTCGGTCACAGGCGCGCCTTGCAGCCCCAATGCGCGGAGTTGCGTGAGGGGCTTAAGTTGCCAGAGTCCTTCGTCGGTCACGTTGGTCCCGGCAAGATGCAGAGTGTGCAATTGTGCCAAGCCGCTGAGCTGCGGCAAGCCGGCGTCGGTGACGTTAGTGCGGTTGAGGGTTAGCAGGTGCAGCATCGGCAGCGACGCCAGGTGTCCAATCCCTTCGTCGCCGATCTGCGTGCCCGCCAGTACCAACGACTTGAGCTGTGTGAGACCCGTAAGCGCCGGCAACCCGGTGTCGGTCACGTCGGTATTGCCGAGGTCGAGCGTGGCCAATTTCGGGTGCGCCGCGACGGCGGCCATGCCCGCGCTGGTCACTCGAGTGTTCCAGAGGCTGAGCGATTCTAAGTTCGCCAGCGGCCGGAGTTCCTCGAGCCCCTCGTCCGTCACACCGGTGTGGGCCAGGTTCAGTACCCGCAATCGCGTCAGAGCCGCCAGGTGGACCAGACCGACGTCGGTGACGTCGGTATCGTGCAAGTTCAGCGTTTTGAGGTTCGCCAAATCGGCGAGCTGCACCAGGCCCGCATCGCCGACGCGCGTTGCGAACAGGTCGAGCAGTTCGAGCTTGGCGAGCTTGGCAACATGCTCCATGCCCGCGTCAGTCACGGCCGTCTCGCCCAGGTTCAACGTTTCCAAGCTTCGCAGTTCAGCCAGGTGCTCCAACCCCAGGTCGGAGATCTGCGTCTCGGGTAGGTTAAGCTTTCGCAGGCCGACCAGGTGCTTGAGGCGTGCCAGATCGGCGTTGTCGACCGGAGTGAAGCCTAATTCAAGCGTCTCCAAGCGGGGAAGCTTCGCCAGGTGGGCCAGCCCATCGCCGGTGACGGTGGTTTCGGTCAGATCGAGCGTGCGCAAATTCGTGAGCGACGCGAGGTGGACTAACCCCGCTTCCGTGACAGGAGTGTGCCACAGATTCAGCGTCTCAAGCCGCGTGAGCTCAGCCAGGTTCGCCAGGCCGTCGTCGCTGACGGGTGAGTAGTTCAGATCGAGCTTGACCAGCCGCTTAAGCTTGGCGATTTGCTTCAACGTGACATTGGTGATCGGCGCATCGCTGATTTCGAGCGATTCGAGGTTTGTCAGCTCGCCAAGACACTGCAGTCCAAGATCGGTGACTTCCGTTTCGGTCAGGTACAATTCACGCAATTCACTGAGCGCCGCAATGTGCTTCAGCACATCGTCGCCGACCTCGGCGCCGGAGAGCACAACTTTGACAACCGGCTGTCCCTTTCGCCTCGGATCGCGCTCGACCCGGCCGCCCAAGTGTTCGATGGCAGTGATGGCGCCGGCATCACCGGATGGAGCGGCGTGCGCCGCGAAGGTGCGCGCTGCTACCAGGATACCGACGACAACAGTCGTGGCGATCGGGTGCCATTGCATGAATGTAAGTCTCCGGCCAGAGGATGAACGGCACGACGACTGATGATGACATCCTACTTCGAGCGAAGTCTGCTTGAAAGTCCCGCAGCGAACGGGTAGTGCCCTGACGGTGTGGTCTTGGGACACTCCAGCGAACGCAGGAGTTTCCGTTTCCGGATCGAGACCGTTTATGGGATTGAAAGTGCGACGATACCGCGGCATGATAAAAGGACTGAACGCTTTCTCCCGTGAACCCAGGTTGATCGTTCCATGCAAACCGTTGCGAAACTGCGCGTGATTGTGGCCTTGGTTCTGTCGGGTTTGTCTTGGGAAACGACCGTCGCCAATGCGCATTTTCTCTTCATTCGCATCACGCCGCCGGCCGAAGGGGGCCGAGTGGCGGAAGTCTACTTCAGCGAACGAGCGACCGCCGGCGATCCGCGGTTCATCGAGAAGGTGGCCAACACCGATCTCTGGAAGCAGGGGACGCCCGGTGAATTTGAGCCATTGGTCGTCGGCAAGGCGGCTGACCGGTTGCGGGCCCATTTGCCTTCGGGTGGCTCTGTCTCGGTCATCGGCGTCTGCAACTACGGGGTGCTGGCCCGTCCCGGTCAAACGCCGTTCTTACTGAAATACTATCCGAAGGCGCTGGGAGGAAGGCCCGAGGAGCTCAATCGATTCGAAGCCCGCCCCAAGACGCCGCTGGAAATCGTTGCCACATTCACCGCCGACGGCATTGAACTGAAGGCGCTCGTCGACGGGAGCTCGCTGGCAGGAGCGGTGTTCCATACGATCGACGATGACCTGGCCAACGACGAGTTGACGGCCGGCAACGACGGCCGCACTACTTGGCTACCGTCAGAGCCCGGCAATTACTCAGTGTACGTCGAGCACGTGCGCCCCGAGCCGGGCGAGGCGGACGGCCGGCGCTACGACGAAATTCGCGAGTTCGCCACGCTCAGCTTCACGTGGCCGCCGGTGCCCGACAAGCCCGATGCCGAAGCCGTGCGGATGTTTGAGGAGGCTATCGCCCTACGGGCTCAATGGCGCAGTTTTCCCGGCTTCTCCGCCAAAATCGCCGGCATAGTCGATGGCCGCGAGTTCGCCGGCACAGTCATTGCCGCGGCCGACGGCGCCGTGTCGCTGGCCACAAACGACGAGGCGACGCGCGAATGGGTCGAGGAGCAACTGGGCTCAATCACGATGCACCGCGCCGCGGGTGACTCGTCGCCCGACCGGCCGAAACCGCGGCTCTGGTTCGCCGACCGCGACACCGAACACCCCTTGGGGCGACTTCTGACCTTCGACGGAGGATCGTTCGCTTCGAGCTACCGCGTGAAGGACCGCCAGATCGCGGTCGTCAACCGGCACCTGGGCGAGCGCGACATGACGATCATCGTGCTCGATAACGAAATCAACGCAGAGGGAAAGTACCTTCCGCGCAGTTACACGGTGCAATACTGGGATGCGCTGACGGGCTCGTTGCAGCGGACCGAAGCCGTGCGAGACCACTGGCAGCGCGTCGGCCCGTTCGATTTACCGGCCCAACACATCGTCACTTCGGCGAGTCATGAGGGCTTGTCCGTGCGGAGTTTCGTGCTTACGGACCATCAGCTCGCCGTTGACGCAAAGTAGGCGCTTCTTGCGCTCCTTGGGCCGGCGTTTCTTTGGGTTCAACGACGAACGAAGCCCTGCCCTGGGTCCGATAGTCGCTGGCAGTCTTGTAGGCTCCGCCTAGTTGCCGAAGGCTGTCCATGCCGGTATTCAACCGCGCTTCAGCCCGGAAACGTTGCAACGATGTCATGGTGAGGCCCGCGAAGACCGCCATGATTAGCGCGATGACGCTGGCGTAGACGAGCGGACGGCCAAACCACGCGACACCCAGCCCCCATGCCGCACTGACGAGCACGACGGTTCGCGTCGGTGCGAACCCAAACCCGAATACGCACGACAGCAGCAACGCGGCAAACACTGCGAATCCGAAGAGCGTCTGAATGGTAAATTGAAAGGCCGTACCTTCGTGGACCGCCTCGGCAACGATCGGCAAACAACGTAATGCCGAGAGCCGCGGAACGAGGTGCTGCGAACGACAATGAGGGCAGCGCACTTCACCGCCTGCCTCGCACGGTTTGACCGTCAGGTCGTGTCCGCAATTGCACGGAAGGAGATAGCCATAACTCATGGAGTAAAGTCGGCCATCGATCTCGGACGTCAACTTATAAATGCCTAGCCTACTGCGGCACGCGCCGGAAGCATTTGGCGGAATTCGGCGAAGAGGTAATTACTGTCGTGCGGGCCCGCGGACGCCTCGGGGTGGTATTGCACGCTGAAGGCCGGCAAGTTGCGGTGCCTGACGCCTTCGATCGTGTCGTCGTTCAGATTGCGATGCGTCACTTCCAATTCGGCCGGCAACGTCGCCTCGTCGACCGCGAAACCGTGGTTCTGGCAAGTGATCTCCACGGCCCCCGTCTGGCGGTTTAAAACCGGCTGATTGGCGCCCCTGTGCCCGAACTTGAGTTTGAAGGTCTTGGCCCCGCACGCCAACGACAACAACTGGTGACCCAGGCAGATGCCGAACACCGGCACGCGGCCGAGCACGCCGCGGACGGTTTCAATGGCATAGTCGAGCGGTTCAGGGTCGCCGGGACCGTTCGAAAGGAATACGCCGTCTGGATTCAGTTCAAGCACTTGCTGCGCGGTCGAGCGGCCGGAGAGGACGGTCACGCGGCAGCCCAGCGACCGCAAGTGCCGCGCAATGTTCCATTTCATTCCGTAATCGAGCGCGACGACGTGTGGCAATTCCGCTTCGGAGGTTGCCGGCGCATACACCGTGTCGGCCAACGTCGCCCAGCGACTCAGGCCCTCGTGCCACACGCGCGTTACGCCAGGCACGACTTCGCGCACCAGATCGCGGCCGAGCAGGCCGGGACTGGCTTTGGCCTTGGCGACCAGGCTCGCCTCGTCAAGGTCGACCGACGATAGAACTCCTTTCATCGCGCCGCCGGTGCGTAGGCGGCGAACCAAAGCACGTGTGTCGATTCCTGCCAGCCCGACCACGCCCGCCGCCGCGAGGTAATCGTGCACGCTTCCTGCCGAGCGAAAATTGCTCGCGACGCGGCTCAACTCACGGACGATGAAGCCCGCCAAGTGTGGCCGGTCGCTCTCGACGTCTTCCGGGTTGACGCCATAGTTGCCGATCTCGGGATAGGTCATCGCTACGATCTGGCCCCGATAACTCGGATCGGTGAGGATTTCCTGGTAGCCGGTCATGGAAGTGTTAAAGCAGACCTCGCCGTCGACCTCGCCAACGGCGCCAAACGCCGTGCCGGAATATACGGTCCCATCTTCCAGGGCAAGCTTGGCGGGTTGAGTCATGTAGGCTAAACCTGAAGTTGTTTTCGATCACCTTGGAATGCACGTAGGGCAGCATGTGCGGCGCGCCGGCCGCGGCTTAAAGTAATCTGCACTGGCTGCCCGATAGCTTTCTAACGGCTGTGGGTCTCCAGACTAAGCAAACTAATCCTTTGTGGAATCTGGACAGCCTTTGTCGAGGGTCCTTGTCCCGGCGAACAAGGACCCTCATTTTTTTTGCGACCCTCTCATCATACCAAATCGGCGGACGAATTTCCACCGACGGCGAGTCGTTCAGAGTCGTTCATCGCCCTCACAATATTCAGC